>OJDV01000570.1_pt1 | contig 12898 bp, 10 predicted proteins | sample 1592911 | NCBI WGS metagenome assembly OJDV01 (sample SAMN05416860, study PRJEB24817) | seawater metagenome | isolation source: Sea water | place: Canada:Atlantic | collected 2013-11 | reverse complement strand
TGTCTCGTGGGCTCGGAGATGTGTATAAGAGACAGTCCTAATACCGTTCAATTAATTGATGTCCCAAGGTTAGCTCCTGTAAAAATAGGCGACACTGTAGTCACTGGAGGTAGATCTACTATTTTTCCAGAAGGAATTTTAATAGGATCTGTGGTAGATTTTTCTTTAACAGAAGATGAAAATTCTCAGAATTTAAACATTCTATTATTTAATGATATGACAAATTTGGAACATGTTTATATCATCAATAATTTAGATACTCATGAAATTATAAACTTAGAGAAAGGAGAAGAAAATGTTGAATAACGAAATTTTTCTTAATACAATTCGGTTTATACTTCTAGTATTAACACAAGTTCTACTATTGAATCATATTGATTTTTTAGGATTCATTAATCCGTATATTTATATTCTTTTCATCATCATTTTTCCTTTTACAGGAAATAAAAGTTTACTTATTTTCTTAAGTTTTCTATTAGGTTTATCTATAGACTTTTTTGAAGATTCTGGAGGGATTCATGCTGCAGCATCTGTTTTTATTGCATTTATAAGACCCGTAATTCTAAAGTATTCTTTTGGTATTAGTTATGAATACAACACCATTAAAATTAGTAATACCGATTTTATAAAACAACTTATTTATGTAAGTTCTATGGTTTTGTTTCATCATATTATATTGTTTTCATTAGAGATATTTAATGTTGATCACGTTATATTATTCATAAAGTCTACTTTATTTTCAAGTATCTTTAGTATCATTATCATATTAAGTGCAATTACTATTTTTAGCAAAAAAACAAAGTGAGAAAATATTTATTCCTACTCATTGTTATTTTTACCGGAATTTTAATATCCGCTAGGCTTTTCTATCTTCAAGTTTACGATACCTCTGCTCAAATATCCTCTCAGAACAATGCTGTTAAAAAAATATTTGATTACCCGCAACGAGGTTTTATTTTTGATAGAAATGGAGAATTATTAGTTGCAAATCAGCCATCATATGATGTAATGGTAATTCCAAAAAATGTAGTCCCATTAGATTGTGATTTAAAATTAGAGTTTTGTGACTTATTAAAAATAACTGAAGATGATTATGATAGAATTTTAGCAAAAGCTCGTATTTATTCACCCAGATTACCTTCTGTAGTGGTGCCTCAATTTACAAAAGATGAATATGCATATCTTTCAGAGAAAATGTGGAAATACACAGGATTTTACATTCAAAAAAGAGCCTTGCGTGATTATCAAGTTTCCAATTCTGCCAATATATTTGGTTATATAGCTGAAGTAAATAAAAGTCTCATTAAGAAAAACCCCTATTATCAAATGGGTGATTTAATTGGAAAGGCTGGGGTTGAAATGGAATATGAAGAAGTATTAAGAGGTGAAAAAGGGGTAAAACACCTTCAAATGGATCGGTTTAATAGGGAAATTGGCCCATACAAAGATGGAATTTACGACACTATACCTGTTAACGGAAAAGACATTACTTTAACAATAGATGCAGTTCTTCAAGAATATGGAGAGCGTTTATTAGTTAATAAACGTGGTGGTATCGTGGCATTAGAACCCGCAACTGGTGAAATTCTTGCGTTAATATCTGCTCCCAATTACGATCCAGGATTATTAGTGGGTAGAGAACGTTCTAAAAACTTTTCAAAACTTTGGTACGATACTATTTCTAGACCTTTATTTGATCGAGTTTTGCAAGGAGAATATCCACCAGGATCACCTTTTAAAACATTAGTATCTCTAATAGGACTTCAAGAAGAAGTGATCAATACTACTGAAACCGTTTATTGTAATGGAGGTTATAATTATGGAGCAAAAAAACCACTCGGTTGTCATAGCCATAGGAGCCCTTTAGCAATGGTAGGTGGTATTGCTCATTCCTGCAATAGTTATTTTGCAACTGTTTATAGGCGAAGTATCGAAAAATTCACATCTCCTCAAGAAGGAATGGATAATTGGAAGTTACATTTAGAGAGTTTCGGTTTAGGGAACTATATGGGATATGATTTACCTCCTGGAAAAAAAGGATTAATACCCTCAGCCAAATTTTACAACAGATGGTATAATTATCCAACTTATAAATGGTATGCTACAGCAACGATATCCAACGCAATTGGACAAGGAGAAGTAATACTTACTCCCATGCAAATGGTAAATTTTACTACTGCTATAGCCAATAGAGGCTGGTACTATAAACCGCATATTATTAAAAAAATAAATTCTATTGACACTATTCCTTCAAAATATACCAAACGGTATAATACGAGTATCGACAAAGAACATTTCGAACCTGTAATTCAAGGAATGTTTGATGTTTATAATGAAGGTACAGGGAAACGTATTCAGATTCCTGGTATTGAAATATGTGGAAAAACAGGAACTGCTGAAAATTTTACAAAAATTGATGGAAAAAGAGTGCAACTAACCGATCACTCCATTTTTGTAGCATTTGCTCCCAAGGACAATCCTAAAATTGCAATTGCTGTGATTATTGAAAATGGTTATTGGGGATCCCGTTGGGCAGGAAGGATTGCAGGACTTATGATTGAAAAATATCTAAAAGGTGAAATCACTCGAAAAGACATGGAAGAATTTGTTTTAAACGGTAGCCTACTAGAAGAATACGAAAAACCTTATTCTGGAGAACCTTTTAACATCAATTATTAATGGTAGGATCTAAAGGAACTAAATTTGATTGGATCACTATATTTATATATATAGCTTTGGTTGCTATAGGTTGGGTTAATATTTATTCAGCGTCTTATAACACTAGCTCCACAGTATTTTTTGATTTTTCACAAATTTATATAAAGCAATTAGTATGGATAAGTTTAAGTCTTATTCTTATCTCATTTATACTAGCTGTAGATTCAAAGTTTTATGAACGATTTTCAAGTGTGATTTATATTATTTCCTTAATCTCTCTGATTGGATTATTTTTTTTGGGTAAAAATGTAAATGGAGCCACTTCTTGGTATTTTTTAGGCGGATTTAGTATTCAGCCAAGTGAGTTTGCTAAAGCAGCTACAGCTTTGGCTTTGGCAAAATACGTAAGCGATATTCAAACCGATTTAAAATCTTTTCAAGATCAAATAAAAGCATTAGTCATTGTTTTTTTACCGGCAATTCTTATTATACCACAACCAGATCCAGGAAGTGCATTGGTTTATGTAGCACTTATTTTCCCCTTATATAGAGAGGGATTACATTTTATTTACTTGCTCTTAGGATTTATAATCGCTGCATTATTTGTTGCAACTTTAGCTTTTGGAACCGTTTGGGTTGCTTTAGGTATTTTATTAATTGCAGGTTTCGTTTATTTTAAAAACAAAGACAACAAACCAAACATTTTTAAATATGGTCTAATTGCAGTTGCCTGCATTGGATTTTCAGTTTCTGTAAATTTTATTTTTGAAAACGTTTTAGAACAACGACACAGAGATCGTTTTAATATTGTTTTAGGGAAAGAAGTAGACACTAAAAGTATTGGTTATAATACCAATCAAAGTGAAATAGCCATTGGTAGTGGTGGTTGGACAGGAAAGGGTTGGCTTCAAGGAACACAAACTAAAGGAAAATTTGTGCCAGAACAGGATACCGATTATATTTTTAGTACTGTTGGTGAAGAATGGGGGTTTTTAGGAAGTATGGGAGTTATTATACTGTTTATAGCATTAATCGTCCGGTTATTGGTTTTGGCAGAAAGGCAAAAGTCTCAATTCAGTCGAGTCTACGGTTATAGTGTTTCTGCTATACTATTTTTTCATTTTTTTATAAATATTGGAATGGTCTCAGGACTATTACCCACTATCGGAATCCCATTACCCTTTTTTAGTTATGGTGGTTCTGGACTTTGGGGGTTTACAATTTTACTCTTTATTTTTATTCGCTTGGATGCTTCCAACTATATAAATCGCTAATACTTACTCCAGGATTTAAGATCAATCTTTGATTCCACATCATTTTCTATCGCATCTTCAATACCTGGGAAAAAATCAATTTTTGTGATAGCTTCTAATTCATCAATAGTAACAACATATTCATAAATAGATTTACTTGACGACTCATTAGGTATTAAAAATGTAATGGTATTAATTTCATTATCATTTAAATCTAAAATGATTTTATAAAAGTAATTTGGTACTGAAACTCGTTCATCACCGATACCAATTAGATCATTCTCTAAAACCCCTCCTGTAACCACATAAACGCCATTTTGTTTTTTTGACCAATACCTCGTTTTTTGTTCCAATCTATTCCAAATCCCCCTATTAAACTCATGATTTTGAGGACTTATATTACTTGTTAGAAAAGTTTCATGGAAAGCATCATAATTAAAAGTACGATCTCCAGCTGGACACAAATGTCCTCTATCATAACCAGATTTTTTATAATTTCGCCAATCTGCCGATCCTGACTTTACTTTTCTATCTTCAACAAAATAAGGTCGTTTAAAATCATTTTTCGAAATATGCTCAGGTTTTAATTCATAAGAAACCCATTCTGCTTGTTCATGTTTTTCTGAATAAGATAAGGTGAAATAATTATGAGAAACGATTACGCCTGTAGTAGAATTCGGTAAGAATGAATTATCAAATTCTGTTTCAAACACCACTCCTTCTACTTCTGTTTTGGGATAGTGTTCATTTTTCTTATCAAGATATTCATTTGCTAAATAAATAAGAACCGTAACTATTATTACTAAAATGGTATAAACTTGTTTTCTATTCATAGAAATAAATTAAGAAGTTTTTACATCCAAGGCATCACGTAACGCATTACCAATTAACATAAAAGCAGTTACTAAACTCATAATGGCAATTCCAGGAATGAGAGCCAAATAAGGTTTACCAAGAATAATATAAGAATAATGATCTTTAATAATCCCTCCCCAACTTGGCATGGGAGGCTGAGCTCCAATCCCTAAAAAACTAAGACCGCTTTCAATTAAAATAGCACCCGCAAAATTTGCAGCAGAAATAATAATCACTGGAGCCATACTGTTGGGTAAAATATGTTTGGTTATAATTCTAAAATCGGTATACCCTAATGCTTTAGCAGCATTTACATATTGCATTTGTTTTACACCCATTACTTGCCCTCTAACAACACGAGCGACCTCAACCCACATAGTAAGTCCAACCGCAATAAAAACTTGCCAAAAACCTTTCCCTAAAGCCAAAGTAATTGCTATTACTAAAAGCAAGGTTGGGATGGACCAAGTTACATTGATCAACCACATAATAACCGCATCTACTTTTCCTCCAAAGTAACCTGCAATTGCTCCCATAGTAATGCCTATTATTAAAGAAATAAATACAGATACAAAACCTATCGCCAATGAAATACGGATTCCAATTAGCATTCTGCTTAATAGGTCTCGACCGTATTTATCGGTTCCTAATATGAATTTTTTTTCTGAAATATATAAATCTGGAACCTCTTTTATTTCCTTTGCTTTTGGAAATAAGGAAAGTAAAAATACCTTTTCAATCCCATCATTGCTTTCTTCGTTATACTCTATAATTTGTAATACATTATTTTGAATGCTAAAACTTGAAATAGGTATTTCGGTGTCTTTAATATTTTTTCCAAAGAATAAGTCTGAAAATGAATTTTCTTCATTCCCTTCTGAAGGAATGGTAAGCATTTCCACTTTAAAACCTGGAGATTTTGAATGTATTGACAAATGCATTTGGTTTGCATTTTTGGAATCATCGGGAGCTATCACATAGGCAAACAAAGCAACCAAAACACAGAGACATAAAAACATGAAACTAAAAACGCCCCAGCCGTTTTTTTTAAACTTCTGGAGCGTTAATTTTGTTAAGGATGTCGATGTATTTTTCACCTGCTAAAGTTAGTCATAAAAATTAAAATTTTAGTTTTCAACTTTAGCTACTTTCCCTTTTTTAATATTATTCATTTTAAGATCTTGTAATACGTTCACCGCTTCTTCTACATAAATATCTTTACTCAAACTTTTATGCCATCTTTTTCTTTTTTCAGTTAAGGTAGTATCTTGTTTCATCAGCTTAACTTCATATGGAAGAGACTCATAACTAAGTTTATTATCATATTCATCTATCGCATCAAACTTTTTAGTTTCCTCTATCCTACTTTCAAGATCACTTTTATAATCGTTATAATTTAAAGTAACCGATTTTTCATCACGACGCGTTTTAATCCACATTGCATTTTCATCAATTAAACGCAATTGCTCACTTTTCTCCATTCGATCATTACTATTTTTTATCGTTTCTTCATAATCTATATATCCATTCCAAACATCATAATCTGCAGCTTCAATTTTATCGTAAGGCAAAGGGTTATCGTAATCACGTTCTCCAATATCAATATATCTATAACGATCTGGCATCACTACATCACTTTTCACACCTTCTAATTGTGTAGACCCTCCATTAACTCTATAAAATTTTTGAGTAGTTAGCTTCAAAGATCCCATATCGCCCATATCATTTTTACGAAGCCATTGATTTAAATCTAATAAATTTTGAACCGTTCCTTTTCCATAAGTTTGTTTAGATCCTATAACTATTGCACGTTTATAATCTTGCATTGCAGCAGCTAAAATTTCGGAAGCTGAAGCAGATAGTTCATTCACCAATATCACTAAAGGTCCATCCCATACAATTTCATCGTCTGTATCTTTTAACACCTCTTTTTTACTTCCAGAAGAAGCAACTTGTACTATAGGTCCATCTTTTATAAAAAGTCCAGCCATATCTACAGCAGTTCTAAGAGATCCTCCTCCATTACTTCTTAAATCGATAACTAAACCTTCCATTCCTTCTTTCTTCAAACGAATAATTTCCTTTCTTACATCACTAGCAGCATTTCGTTCTTTATAATTTTCCATATCAAAATAGAATTGAGGAAGATTAATTAGTCCAAAATTCTTTCCGTCCTTTTTAATTAAAGTAGATTTCGCATAAGTTTCTTCAAGCTCTACAACATCTCTCGTAATTGTTTCTTCTTCTATGGCACCGTCAACTCGTTTAACTGTAAGTATTACTTTAGTTCCTTTTGGACCTTTAATTAATTTAACAGCATCATCTAAACGCATACCTACTACACTTACAGACTCTTCTTCATCTTCTTGCCTTACTTTCATAATTAAATCGCCTACTTCTAGATGTTCTCCACGCCAAGTTGGACCTCCACTAATTACATCTACAATTTTAATATAATCGTTCTTCTTTTGCAGTCTTGCTCCTATTCCTTCTAACTTTCCAGACATTTGTAATTCAAATCGATCTCTATCTGTTGGAGCAAAATAGTTAGTATGAGGATCAAATTGTTCAACCATTACATTTAAGAAAATAGCAAAATAATCTTTGCTTTCTAATTCATTGATAAAATCAAAATATTCGTCCAATGATTTCTTTGAACTTTCTCTAGCTTCAGCCTCTAATTCGGCTAAAGATTTAGGTTCTTTTATTTCTTCTTTTTCATCTTCAGAATCACCCTTTTCTAATGCTGTTCCATTTTCATCAATTAAATCGTAATAATTTGAGATTGTTGTAAATTTCAACTGTTTTCTCCAACGATCTTTTAGTTCCTTTTTATTTTTCGCATAAGGAATCTCTTCATAATCTACCATAATAGATTCATCCAATGTATAATCAAATGGCTCTTCTAAAACTTTAGGATACATCTTTTCTACTTCAATAATTCTTTCAGAAAGACGTGTATAGACTAAATTATAAAAAGTTACATCTTTTACTTTAATCTGATCATCGATCTCATTTTCGTATTGACTGAATTCTTCAATATCTGAAGCTAAAAAGTATCTTTTTAACGGATCTATTCCTTCAATGAAATTTTTATAAATATTTTTTGAAAAATCATCATCCATATCTTTTGGGCTATAATGCCCTTTCCCTAATACAAAAGTGATCAAATCTATAAGTAGTTTATCTTTATCTGGATCGTTAAACTCCTTGGTAGTGAAACTACACGAAGCTACTGCAACAAAAACAGCAAGAAGTAAAACTTTAAAATTCTTTTTCATTATTTTCATATTCCCAATTTTTAATGACGACTAATTTATATAAAATATCGTGCCAATTAACCTGTTTGTGTACTAATGTTTTGTTAAAGCAAAATCATTGCGACTAATGATTTCAATTTACTAATTCTGAATTAATTATTATGTATTTTAGCTTTTGTTTTAACAAGCTTAATAATGAACCCAAAAAAACCTCTTATTCTTATTACAAATGATGATGGAATTCATGCTCCTGGAATCCGTTTTTTAATTAAAATCATGAATACTTTTGGAGATGTGGTTGTAGTTGCTCCAGACGCTCCACAAAGTGGAATGGGACACGCCATCACTATTAACGACACTCTTTATTGTGAATCTATTGTTGTAAATAAAAACGAACCACAAAAAGAATTTAGTTGTAGTGGAACACCTGTAGATTGCGTTAAAATTGCCGTAAATGAAATTTTAAAACAAAAACCAGATTTATGTGTTAGTGGTATTAACCACGGAAGTAATTCTTCTATAAATGTAATTTATAGTGGTACAATGAGTGCTGCTGTTGAAGCTGGAACTCAGGGAATACCAGCTATTGGATTTTCTTTATTAGATTATTCTTTAGAAGCAGACTTTAAACCTTCCGAAAAGTTTATTAAAAATATCGTGGCTCAATGCCTTAAAAATGAAATGCCAAAAGGAGTTGTTTTAAATGTAAATATCCCTAAACTTTCAGAAGATAAAATTAAAGGAATTAAAATATGCAGACAAGCTAATGGTCATTGGGAAGAAAAATTTGATAAAAGAACAAATCCTTTAGGTAGAGAATATTATTGGTTGACAGGTAATTTTGTAAATAAAGACAAAGGAGAAGATACCGATGAATGGGCTCTTGAAAATGGATATATTTCTGTTACTCCAACACAATATGATTTAACTGCACACCACGCTATAAAAGACATTAACAATTGGGAACTATAAAAAAAGAAGTATTAATTGGATTGATTATTGGACTGATTGCTAATATTGCAGGTAGTTATTTATATATTTATTTTTTCTCAGATTACACTTTTGAGGAAACTATTAAAAATGCTTTAGCACAAGATGTGTTTGGAAATATTATCGCATTGGGAGCCATTTTGAATTTAATTGTTTTCTTTATTTTTATTAAAAAAAATCAAATTTATAGAGCAAGAGGTGTTGTACTTGCAACTGTAGTAAGTGCAATAATTATACTTATTACTAAGTTTTACTAATATGAAACGAGCATTTTACAATTTTTAAACTCAAAGAAATGAATAATAGCGAACTGCATGTGAACAAAAAAAAGCAGTAAATACAAACAAATGAAATATTATATCATAGCCGGAGAAGCTTCAGGAGATTTACACGGAGCCAACTTAATGAAAGCTCTTTACCAAGAAGATAAAGATGCAAACATTCGTTATTGGGGTGGTGATTTAATGGAACAAGTTGGTGGTACCTTAGTAAAGCATTATAAAGATTTAGCGTTTATGGGCTTTGTTGAAGTATTATTCAACCTAAAAACCATCTTTAAGAACATTTCTTTATGTAAAAATGATATTACCGCTTTTCAACCAGATGTCATCATTTTTATTGATTATCCTGGATTTAATATGCGTATTGCCAAATGGGCAAAAAAGAATGGTATTAAAACTCAATACTATATTTCTCCACAAATTTGGGCTTGGAAAGAAGGACGCATCAAGGATATAAAACGTGATGTGGATGCCATGTATGTGATTCTTCCATTCGAAAAACCATTCTACGAAGACAAACATCAATTCCCTGTAAATTTTGTTGGCCACCCTCTTATTGATGAGATTTCACATAGAGAGCAAGTAGATGTAACTAATTTCAGAAAAGAAAACAGATTAGATGAAAGGCCTATAATAGCAATTCTACCTGGTAGTAGAAAACAGGAAATTTCAAAAATGCTTGAAGTAATGCTCAGTATTGTTGATGATTTTAAGGGCTATCAATTTGTAATTGCTGGAGCACCAAGTCAAGATGAAAGTTTTTATCAGCCTTTTATAAAAACTCAAAATGTTCATTTATTATTAAATAGAACCTATGATTTATTAAGTGTTTCCTATGCTGCATTGGTTACTTCTGGAACTGCTACATTAGAAACTGCATTATTTAAAGTACCGCAAGTAGTCTGTTATAAAGGGAATCAAATCTCTTATGAAATCGCAAAAAGAATTATAAAATTAAAATATATTTCTCTTGTAAATCTGATTTTGGATAAGGAAGTGGTAACAGAATTAATACAATCCGATTTCAACAAAAAAAGATTGACAAAAGAACTTAACAGAATATTGGATGATTATAATCGAGCCGTTTTATTTCTTGATTATTACGATTTAGAACATAAATTGGGAGGGATTGGCGCAAGCGATAAAACAGCAAAACTTATCGTTGAAGCTGTAAAAAAATAACATGAAAAAACTCTTTTTACTAATAACTCTTTCCTTTTTTTTAGTTTCTTGCGGGAGCGCTCGAAAAACAACACAACCTAAAAAAACAAATACAAAGGCTACTAAAAGAACACCTACGAATAAAACAGAGGCAATTATTTCTTATGCAAAAACATTTTCAGGGACCAAATACAAATTTGGTGGGACTACAAAAAAAGGAATGGATTGTTCTGGGTTAGTTTATACTTCTTTTAAAAGTGAGGATATTAGTTTACCTCGCGTTTCTCGAGATATGGCAACTCGAGGGAGTAAAATTTCTTTGAGTAAAACGGATAAAGGAGATTTGGTTTTTTTTAGAACTAATAAAAACAAAAAAACGATTAATCATGTAGGGTTGGTTATTGAAAATAAAAAAGGAAAAATCTATTTTATACACTCTACCACATCTCTAGGAGTTATCACCTCGTCATTAGATGAAAATTATTGGAAAAGTTCTTTTGTGGAAGCCAGACGGATTCTTTAATCTCTCCCGGGTTTAAAAAAATTACACTATATTTATAATTCTCCTCAATTAATTTTAAGTAATCCTTAATATTAATTGAAATGAAATTTATAAATTTTTCTGTAGTAAAATTTGCTTTCTTTTTAACAGCAGGAATATTAGCGGCTCACTTTTATCCTCACCAATTTTATTTTCATTCACTAATTTTATTCCTCATCAACTTATTGATCGTTTGGATGGTAATTAGAAAACACCTTTTTCAAACCATCTATTTCGGATTGGTTACTTATGCTTGTTTTTTCTTCTTAGGAGCTGTCACTTATCAAATTCAACTTCCAGAATATCAAAAAAACCATTATTCACATATTGAAAATTTTAATTTAAAAAACGAGCCTCTTCAATTAAAAGTAAAAGAGGTTTTAAAAAGCGACACTTATAATTCAAAATATATTACTGAAGTTATTGCCTTTGACAAGAAACCCTTTTCAGGAAGGTTACTTTTAAATATTAAAAAGGATTCACTTGAAAAAACATTTCAGATTGATGATTTGTTATTAGTTTCTTCAGAAATCAAAAACATTGATCCTCCCTTAAATCCCGATCAGTTTGATTATTCCAGGTACATGAAAACATTAAATGTTTATCATCAATTAAGAATCAAACAACAAGATATTTTAAATTTATCTAAAGGCAAAACCACCTTGCGAGGAAAAGCAGATAAGCTCAGAAACTATATCATTCTAAAATTAATACAAAGTCCTTTAACCGCAAACGAATTAGCAATTGTGCAAGCGTTAATCCTTGGACAAAGAAAAGACATTAACAAAGAACTCTACAAAGATTATGCAGCGGCTGGAGCCATCCATATTTTAGCCGTTTCAGGTCTCCACATTGGAATCATATACATGATTCTATTATCCGTATTAAGTCCTTTAAAAAGGGTGTTAAATAATGACTTGATTATATCCTTATTAATTGTCCTCCTACTTTGGGGTTTTGCTTTTTTAACTGGATTGTCTCCATCGGTAATAAGAGCAGTTACTATGTTTTCATTTTTAGCTTTTGCGAAAAGCATGAAACGAGAGACCAACTCTATAAACACTTTATTCCTTTCTTACTTTATACTGCTAATTATTAACCCCATGTGGTTATTTCACGTAGGCTTTCAACTAAGTTATTTAGCGGTATTTTTTATTCTTTGGCTTTTACCAATACTCAACAAAATCTATTACCCAAGAAATTATTTGGCAAAAAAAACATGGGGAATTATCACTGTAACCTTTGCTGCACAAATAGGAATCATCCCCTTAAGTTTGTTTTATTTTCATCAATTTCCAGGGTTATTTTTTCTAACCAACTTGATTGTTTTACCATTTTTAGGATTAATTTTAAGTGGAGGAATACTATTTATAGCATTAACTGTTCTCAATATCTTACCCAATGGGTTGGCACTATTCTACAATTATCTTATCAAACTACTGAACACATTTATTAGATGGATTGCTAATCAAGAATTATTTTTAATACAAGACATTACCTTTAGCTTGAATATAGTATTTGCAAGTTATTTACTTATTATTTCTATGGTGCTTTTTTGGAAATATCAAAGCAGGAAAACCATTCAATTCTTATCAGTAGGGATTATATTATTTTTTAGTGTTTTTGTTTTTGAAAACTATTTAAATTCTTCAAATGAATTGATTGTATTTCATAAAAGCAGAAAAAGCTTAATTGGCTATAAAAACAGCTTTATTTTTCAATTATTCAAATTGGACACTTCGTTAAATAGCAGTAATTCTTATCCAATAAATGGCTATAAAGTTGCCAATGGAATTAATGAATATTCAGAAAAAAAAATTCCTCAAATTTTCAAATACAATGGAAAAACAATATTAATAGTAGATAGTTTAGGGGTATATCCTAAGGATTATAAAGTAG
>OJDV01000568.1_pt1 | contig 12900 bp, 8 predicted proteins | sample 1592911 | NCBI WGS metagenome assembly OJDV01 (sample SAMN05416860, study PRJEB24817) | seawater metagenome | isolation source: Sea water | place: Canada:Atlantic | collected 2013-11 | reverse complement strand
CGAGATTTCTGCCTGTCTCGTGGGCTCGGAGATGTGTATAAGAGACAGATTTTCACCACACAATCCATCGCGGGTGACAATGTTACCTTGCCTGGGTTAATGAATCCAGCTGAAGTGATGTATCCTGAAACTTCAGTACCGACTATTTCGGCTTCATCTATGGCTGATATGGCTTATATGAATGGTTATCTTCACGCACAAGACCGTTTGTTTCAAATGGACTATACCAGAAGACTGGCGAATGGAACGGTTTCTGAACTTGTTGGTCCAGCAGGATTAAGTACTGATATTCAATTAAGAACCATTGGGTTTGACCGTGCTGCTTTTCGCTCATATGAAAAAGCATCAGAGGAAACAAAAGTATTGGTACAAGCTTATGCCAATGGCGTCAATGCTTGGTTAGCTAGTAATTCTTTGCCTATTGAATATTCTGGATTAGAAATTACCGTGGTCAAACCGTGGACACCGGTTGATTCGCTTGCCATAGGCAAATTAATTTCATTCCAATTATCTAATGACTTGCAAGAAATTGACCATACGATTGCATTGGGAACCATGCAACAAGTCGGTGCCGCTGCAGGATTTGATGGAACAGCCTTATTTTTAGAAGATTTGTACCGTGCAGGACCACCTGATGACCGCGTGTCAGTACCTGGATTTCTTGAGTCGATTGGTGGAGTACTTCTCAACAGCGCTCAACAAATTGATACAGAAACTGTGACACCATACAGTTCGGCTCAAGTAAATATGGCAAAAAAGATTTCTGCAACATGGGAAAGCTCCCCAGATTTGAGAAAAATGAAAAATGACGGCAACAAAGATAAGGGTTCAAATGTTTGGGCTGTATCAGGTGAGCATACCGATAGTGGCTATCCATTGGTTGCCAACGATCCTCATCTGTCTTTGGATTATCCTTCAGTCTTTTATCCCATTCATGTTCATGTAGAAAATGATGGTGGGGTTGAGTTAAATGTAGCAGGCGTTGGTTTTCCAGGTACTCCTATTATTGCTCAAGGTTGTAACACCAGATTATGTTGGGGCAGTACTGTCCATCCTGTTGATGAAACTGACTTCTATTTTGAAGACGTTAAAACAAATCTATTTGGTTTACCAACCCATACAGTATACCAAGGTGAAGAAGAAGACATTCAATGGATTTTTCAATTTTACAACGCCAATATAATTGGTGATGGCATAATGAACAATATTGAAGATCAAAATATTGCTTATAATGGTGGTGGCATTACATTTATTGTCCCTAGAAGAAACAATGGACCAATATTAAGCATTGACTCAGAAGCTTCTCAAGCAGTGAGCATGCAATACACTGGTTTTAGCCCTACTCAAGAATTTCAAGCGTTTTTTGATATGACCAGAGCCAATGATATTTATGAGTTTCGTCAAGCTTTAACCAATTTTGATGTGGGTTCGCAAAATTTCGGTGTAGCCGATATTGATGGCAACATTGCCTACTATACAGGTGCTGAAGTCCCTATTCGTGAAGATTTACAAACATTAATGGCTCCAGATGGTGTGCCTCCTATGTTTATTCGTGATGGAACTGGTGAACATATGAACGAATGGATGCCAGTGAGTAATCCACAGGTCAACCAAGCTGAAAATCATGAAATTATTCCTGAAGCAGAAATGCCACATTGGGAAAACCCTGCTCAAGGTTGGTTCGCCAATGCTAACAATGATCCTATTGGAGTATCTTTGGATAACAATGTATTGAATCAAATCAGACCAGAAGGTGGATTGTATTATATCTCTCAAGGTGGTTACTCATCTTATCGCATGGGTAGAATAGACCGATTACTAACTGATGCATTAGCAGATGGCGGCAAAGTAAATAGTACAGATATGAAGGTCTATCAAGCCAATGCACAATCAATGGATGCTGAATTAATTATGCCACACATACTGAATGCATTTAATAATGCTGCCAGTGATGGTGCATGGCCAGGGATTCAACAGTTTTTAGCTGACCCGCGTGCCACTGCTACATTGGAAAAATTCGCATCATGGGATTATTCTATGCCAACTGGATTAGCTGAAGGTTATGATCCTTTTGAAAATCCTTTTGCTTTAAGCCAACCATCAGATGCTGAGATAAATTATTCTGTGGCTGCAACCATCTATGCCACATGGCGTTCAATGGCAATACGTAATACCATTGATGCCACTATAGGTGGAGTAGATGCTGCCATCGGTCAAGATGTGTTAACGCCACAGTTACCTGGCAGTAAATTTGGATTTAATGCATTCAAAAATCTATTAGATAATTTTGATACCGCTCAGGGTGTTGGTGCCTCAGGCATCAACTTTTTTACTAACCCAGAAGCGCCAACTCCTGAAGATGCCAGAGATTTTATTATTCTTGCTAGCTTGAAACAAGCGCTTGATTTATTGGCCAGTGACGAGTTTGCACCAGCATTTAACAATTCAAATGATATCAATGAATACCGATGGGGTAAATTACACCGCATCTCATTCGATCATCCTTTAGGAGCCAGTTTATCTGTTCCAAATGGTTTATTTGGATTTAGCACAGTTGAAGGATTAAGTGGTATTTCACGTTCTGGTGGTTACCAAGTTCTTGATGCATCAAGCCACAACATCCGAGCCAACACGCTTGATGGTTTCATGTTTGGTTCTGGTCCAGCCAGAAGATTTGTTGGTTTAATGACACCTAATGGCCCGGTAGCTGAACAAGTTATCCCTGGTGGTCAAAGTGGCGTCATTACAACAGAAGTTTTATATGTTAACCAATTGTTCTCGTGGTTGGTCAATTCATATTTACCACTGTTTATTGACATCGACTTAGTTGATGCCATCGCTGTTGCAAGACAGACGTTCGAACCTTAAGTTAAGGTTCATTTACATAAAAAAACCTGTATGGGCTAATCGCTTGTGCAGGTTTTTTTATGTTATAAATAAATGAAGTCTATATATTAGGTGTATTTTGTAGAGTTAATGTTATCTATAACATGACTTGCAAAACCAGCTCCAGCATCGGTAAAAACATTTGCCACAGTCATGATTCCTTTTTCCTTTAACTTCTGCATGTCCTCATCATATTTAGTAGCACATGCAATCTTACCGCTGTATTGAGATTCTTTTAATTGCTCTATTACAGCCATTGTTGTATTAAATTTTGGTAAAGTTAGCATGATGAGTTTGATTGAATCTTGTTTTTTAACCCGATCCCAAAAATCGGCATCACTTGGATCCCCTTGAATCACAAGTCTTTGGGTTTTATTCAGCTTTTTTACGATATTGTTATCAATATCAACACCCACGACTTTACCCGGGTATTTTTTATTCATCATGTCAAATGCTCCCTGACCTATGGTCCCAACTCCTATAATCATTATAGTCGCATCGCTTATATCGAAAGCATGATCATTGGCAAGCCGAGTTCGAGCTTGGAAACTTCTAAAAAATCCTTTATTTTGCGAAAAAAACACATTAACTTTTGTGTTAAGTATGGCAGAAATAATAAAGGAAAATGACATCGCAATAGCGATTATAATTAGCCAATCATTTTCAATCCAATTATTTTTAGCTGCAATAGCTGCAACTATCAGTCCAAACTCACTATAATTAGTGAGGTTTATTGATGCCATTAAAGAGGTTCGTGCACGCAATTTGAACTTCAATAACAGGACAAAAAAGAGAGCCGATTTAATAAATACAAATGGAGTAATAACTGCTGCGAAGATAATTGTCTCAGTCGTTAGATGTCCAGACAACCCAATAGAAACAAAAAAACCCAGCAAGAATAAATCTTTAAACCCCATCATACTTTTAGCCAAATCTTCTGCCTTTGTATGAGAGGCGATAAGCATTCCAATAATTAATGCACCCAAGTCACCTTTCATTCCAACTAGTTCAAATATTTCTGCTCCACCCATTGCTAAAATAAACCCAAACAATACCAAGAGCTCACCATAACCAACTCTTTTTAGAATAAATCCAAAGACGTACTTTAATGGAATCAACAAAAGTAAAGAAAGTGCCCACACAGAAGGGAGTTTACTAGTAGAAAAAGCAAGAAAAACCACCGCAGCAATGTCTTGCATAATTAATATACCGATGGCTATACTTCCATGAAAAGATTTTAACTCTCCATTTTCTTCCAACACTTTGACAACAAATACTGTACTTGAAAAACTTAAAGCAAAAGCAATAACTAAGGCACTTTTTAGACTTAATCCAGATAAACTAGAAATCCCAACATAGGCTAAACCATATAAAACCAAACCAAACAAAACCACTATAATTGACATATGCATTCCTGCAACAGCCCAAACATGCGGTTTAATCAATTGTTTGATATTAATTTTCAAGCCAATCGTAAACAACAGCAAAGTAATACCGATATCAGCCAGCTTCTGAAATAATTCATTATTAACAGAGGCTTGCATGTTAATTATAAAACCTGCTAATAAAAAACCAACTAATGGAGGTAAACCTACTGCTCTTGATAAAAATCCGAGAACAAAGCCAATGAAAGCCATGCCACATCATTAACTGCAATAGCTACCCAACCTAAATCCATAATAGAATACTCTGTAGAAATTTATGCGTGTAGTCAATAACAGTTATCATAATAATATTCATTATTATTCCAAATATGGTGCAAATCAAGGTAATGCATCATTAACAGCGAAACTCTTTAAGTCAAATCCATTTCATATTACTTTGTGTATAACATAAAAATTGGAATATTGGCCTCGGTAAGCATATATTTTGTAACACCTCCAAATATGTGCTGTTTAAAACGGTTATGACTATAACCACCCATAACCAAAAGATCAGATTTGGTTTTTTCATAACCATTTAACAAAGCTTGTGCATCATTCTTTCCATCAGAAACTAAGTGTTTTGCTTTGATGTTCCATGAGCGTAGATAATCTATCAAGTGTTTGGCTTTTGGGCCGACTTTATTTTCTGGTCGACTAGTAATGACATTTACTTTTTTTGCAAGCAACAGAAGCGGCATAGCAGCAGCTACAGCCCGAGCCGCTTGAGGGCTTTGATTCCAAGCAATGCTGATAGTTTTACCAATTTCTGGTGTTTCAGTCTGTGGCAGTATAAGCACAGGTTTAGCAGACTTCAAAATGGCCGACATCATAAATTGCCTGGCTAAGGTCTTGCCTTTCTTTATGGGTCGAGAAACAACTATCATATCTGATACTGGACCAAATATTGAAAATAGCTTATCTGGAGAACCTTTTTTCTCAAGCCATAATGCACGAGGTTTATTTTTTTGTTTTGTTGTAAACTTGAAGTTTTTATTTTCTGCAAGTTTAACAAATAATTGTTTGGCACTATGATTTTTCTCAGGATGTTTTAACTCATTATCATTGGCAAAATTTTCACCTATAGGAAAAGAAATATCAGAATCATTGTGTGCTCTGATATGACAACCTTTGACTGAAGCTTTAAGGTGATTGCCCAAATAGAAGGCTTGTTGTAATGCAATAGCGCATTCTGGTCTATCATTAACGGGTACAAAAATTATTTTCATTGTTTTCCTCTGTATTAAGTAGTTTTAAGTGTAACTGGGCTAATAAACCCTTCTGGCTTTATTGCCAAAACTGAACAATTAATTTGATTAAGAATGGTTTCAGCAGTATTCCCTATAATATATCCAGCAATTCCAGAACGTCCAACTGTTCCCATCACAATTAACTCAGCACCAATTTCCTTAACTAACTTTGGAACTATTATACTGGCACTGCCTTTTGCTAGGTGTAATTTGGGTTTTAAGAAAGATGAGGCTTCAGAACCAAGAGTAACCATGCTTTTATCAACAGTAGTTTTAAACCATTTATTTCTAGCTAACTCTTCTTCTTTTACCATCTCATCTACTTGAGATTTTGAATAAGTTGATCTATTTGATCTTAAGACGTCTTCATGTTGCATTCGCCAAGCATGAACAACATGTAATTCACTAAATTCAGCTAAAGCCAAAGACCCAGCCATTGTCAGTATTTGTTGATTAATCCTATCAATTTCTGGATTATCGGGTTCATAACTTAAACCAACAAGAATTTGTTTATAGCCATCTTGAGCTTTTGCCTTTATTAGCCAAACAGGACATGGGCATTTACGTAAAATTTTAATATCTGTATTAGCAAACAAAGTTTCAATAAAACTTTCAGGTTGTTCTATGGCTTTAATTAACAAATCGCGTTTATATGTTATAACTTCTTGGATAATATCTATAAATGCTTTACCAGTAAATACTTTGATTTCAATGTTTAAATTATGATTTGAAATGCCCTTAACAAGCTCTTGTATCTCTTGTTTCTTTTGTTGAATAATTCCATCAATTAAATTATTAGCAATTGGCATGCTGGATTTCAAGCGAATAATATCATCGAAAACTCCAACTATGGTAAGCTTAGCTTGATTAGTATTTGCCAAATCTACAGCGCGTTTAAACGCAGTCATTTCATTTGAACCGTTTCCGACGACATACAAAATATTGTTAAACCTTTTCATAATTATCTCCAAACAAACCTTTAAAAGAGCTTTGCATTATTATGCAGTGAAAGTAAACTCTCTGTAATAATTATATCACATTCATTATTCGGGTTTCTTGACAATTATCAAGTTAGTAAGAAAGTTTTGGTACCTCATTTGAACCAATGTTTTTGAAAATCATTTAAAAAATGAAAACGATTCTCTACTAGTAAAATCGGTCTCATCATCTATTTTCGTGCGGCTTTATAAAGTAGTCTAAGGTTCAAACCCATTGGAAAATATCAAATTCAACTCAACCGCACCTATGTCACAGGTTGCTATCGAGTCCAAATCTGGTCCGTCATATGGTCGATTAACACCGCGTTGATCCAAGATCAGTTCCGTTCCAGCAGCATCTAGACATCCAGTAGGGTTTCCGCCGTCTATCACAGGACTTGAAATATTTGGCACATGCACAGATGTCAAACCACCAGAATCAGCCAGAGGCATTAGCATAGCATCAATTGGTAAACTCGGAGAACCAATCTGATTACCAGCTCCAGTTGACACAGTAACAAACCCATTCATAGATTGACCAATAAAATTATTGAATCAGATTAGAATTGCGCTTATAGAATATCATTTACGTTTTGGGAACATAGCAAAGCTCAGATAAAATAACCCAAAGATGGTAAACAACCCACCCATTGATGCACCTAAAACTACCCTGCCCATCAGCATTTTTTGTTCTACAGATCCAGGCAATGGCTTGCCAGTTTGGCTAATATTCCAAACTTCCCACAATAAATAAGCTTGTCCCAATAAAAATCCATAAAAACAAAGCCACTTTTCTTTCCCATTATTGTCACGGCGCGATTTAAACCAAAGAATTAGAATAACAACTTCGATTAGAAAAATGATGAATGCAGGAATGATATCAGTCAATGATTGGTACCTTTTTTGGGTAGGGTTTTTATTGTAGCATTGATTAATTTAAAAAATATTACCTTTTATTAGCATTTTTGATTTATAAAAAGAAATGTGGTTTACATCACCTTTGTGTCATAATATCTTTTTTCTAAATTGAGTTGGGTATGAGAGTCTTTTTATTGTTTTTGGTTTTTGCTTTCAGTATTGGGTTTGGTGGAAACGTTGGTGCTGAGATACCGATGATTTTGCCTTTGAAACAGCAGGCGCAGGTGATTGATCGGTTGTTGGAGGACAAAGTTAAAACGGTATTGCCTGAAATTATGCGAAAAAATGACATTGATATGTGGATTGTGATGGCACGCGAATACAATGAAGATCCAGTTATAAGAACCATGTTACCTGCGATATGGCATGCGGCCAGAAGGCGAACGGTTTTGGTTATGTACGATGCTGGAGATGATTTAGGCGTCGAAACATTGGCAGTTGCCAGATACGATGTCGGCACTGTGTTTAAAAAGAGTTGGGATAAGGACTTACAGCCAAACCAATGGGCGCGATTGGTTGAAATAATTGAACAAAAAAAACCTGAAAAAATTGGCCTTAATTACTCAAATCATTATGGCCAAGCCGATGGGTTGACATATGCTGAGCATCAGGCATTTTTGAACGCCTTACCAAAGAAATACCACAAAAAAATAGTCAGCGCAGAAACATTGGCGGTTAACTGGTTGGAAACCAGGACTCCCAGTGAAATGGTGATATACCCACAAATTGTTAATATGGCCCATAATATTTTGGCTGAAGGTTTATCAGAAGTTGCGATCCAACCTGGAGTGACGACTACGGAGGATTTGGTCTGGTGGTACCGTGAAAAAATCCAATCATTAATGCTGGATACCTGGTTTCACCCTTCGGTTTCGATTCAACGAGCAGACAAAGAAAAATTTGATCACTTGCAAACTTTTGACAAAAGACCTGCAGAAAATATTATACAACCCGGTGATTTAATCCATGTAGATTTTGGAATTACTTACATGCGTTTTAATACAGATACACAGCAACATGCTTATGTGCTCAAACCTGGTGAACACGATGTGCCAGATTACTTAAAGCAAGCTTTAAAAAATGCCAATCGCCTGCAAGATATCTTTACTGGGAACTTCAAAGTGGGTCGCACAGGCAATGATGTATTGGCTATGTCTAGAGAACAAGCCATCAATGAGGGGATAAAACCCGCCATTTATACCCACCCAATTGGTTATTATGGTCATGCCGCTGGCACAACTTTGGGCATGTGGGATTCACAAGGCGGTGTGCCTCACACTGGCGACCACCCATTACACGCCAATACCGCTTATGCCATAGAGCTCAATGCATCTACATTCATCAAACAATGGGATAAGGAAATTCGCATCATGTTAGAAGAAGATGCCTTTTTTGATGGTGAACAAGTCCAGTATCTCAATGGCAGACAAAAACAATTCCATTTGATACCACGACAAAATAAGCCTGTTTTAGCAGATTAAGCCTTCTGGAATATTTAGAGTTATCTATATATTTATTGGGTAGAATCCATAAAATGAGAAGAGCAAAGCAATTAACAATGTGCAATATATTATATGGCATCTAATACTACTACAGTTTTAAGTATTAATTGTAAACAACCAAAACACTATTCATGCACGGTTAAATACTTCTAATTTAGACTGATTAATTTCGCTGACTTGTTTTTTCGAATCTGATGATTCCATTAACAATAGTTTAAGGATGCGTGAGATTTCTTTTTCTGTGTCTGTATAGGCATTCAAGGATTTGCTGATTTTTGACTGGACCATCCAATCAAAAATTATGCCATCAAAAAAGTAATCTGCAAATTTCTTGAAACCGCCGATTTTAATCTTTAAATCAGTATTGATTGCATTATTGATGTCTGATATTTCGCGGTTAAATTTTTCAATAAGAACTTTAACATTTTCTATCATATTTTGTGATTGATTAATTTTTGAATGCTTAATAGCCGAAACAATCAGCCCTCCTCCAATCATATCAAAGATTCCCCAATTTGAGGCACTCTGCATTTTCTCAATGACTCCTTTCAATGCCGCCTTGGCCAATCTTCCTGCAGCAATGGCTTCATTGACTTGGATATTATTTAATTTTAGCTTTTCAATTTCATCAGTAATTTCTATTAATTTTTTATTTTCTTCATCTGAGCCAGAATTGGGGTTGTTTTTAACAGATTCGATATACTCAGTTTCATACTTATCACACTGATCAATGGTTTTTTGGTAAGCTTGAACTTCTCCTTTTAATGAAGTAATTGAGCTTTGGCAGCTATCAAACTTCAATTTTGCTGCAAAAAATTCAACCTGTTCTTTATTGAGTTGTTGTTTTTTATTCCCCATCACGCTGTAATACAAAGAAGTTAAGCTTGTTTTTTCAAGATCCTTAACATCTTGTTCTTCTTTTTGCATGATTATAAACAATTCATTAAGCTTTTGCTTTTCATCTCTAAGAATCTTCTGCAAGTCCTTCAAAGTCCTTTCTGCTTTTTGTTTAGATTTAAGTTTTAATTTTAATGTTAACAGCGCGTCATTTTGGTCAATTGTCATAGGTGTGATTTATTTAGATTAAGACCATTCTAACAAAACCCGACTAAAGAGGCATGTATCATTAGTCATTTAATCTATTAAGACCTTACTCAGCAAAACCATTTCTAAAAATAATATCATCAATCACATTGATTGTGACATTTGCTGGAGAGTAATTGCCATTACCATCGGTTGCCCAATAACTAAATGTATCGGTGCCAATATAGTCAAAATCAGGGATGTAATCAATGCTGTTATCGATATTTAAAAACACGCGACCATGTTGTGGTTGAACAATGCCATCGATGCTTAATAAATCTGCTTCAGGGTCGCTGTCATTTTGTAATATGTCGAGTGTGGTTGTGGTATCATTAGCAACAGTAGCATTGTCATCATTGGCAATAGGTGACAAAGAATTCAGGTCTATTGTGCCTATTTGAAAAGCATCTCTCCAGGCAGAAAATTGATTGCCCAATACCGATTCAACTTGTGGTCCTAAAAATGTTTTAAGACCAGATTTGTGAATTTTGCCAGTGACGCGGTCACTGTAATATTCTTCAACAATGGCATAGGGAACTCCACCCGCAGTCAAATAATAACCATCTTGAGCGCAAATTTGAATCATGTCATAACTGGCGGTGCCCATTTGATCGGTACCTGCAGGAATGGCCAAATCACCAATGCTATCAGTTTTTATACCAGTATAAAAAACACCACTTCCAGCATTGGTGGCAGGACTTAAGTATTCGTATGAATGACTGTCTAAGTTTATTTGAAAACGCTCAGGAACCAAGTCAGCTGAGGTTAAAATTTCATCTAAATTAGGGTCATACTCTGTCATTTCTGTGTTCACATTTTCATAGGTAACATCTACCAATACATATTGGTTCGCTGTATCGGGAGTTGCTGTGGTAAAGTTTTTGCTTAATCCGACACCAACTTCCATGTCTTTAATGTGTGCATTGACAATACTCATATCTGATGAATTAGTCCCAAAATCAATGCCAAATAATGGAGACCTAAAAATTTCTGGGGTCATGCCTATGATATCAAAATCACTCAGCAGGTAATGTGATGTATATTCAATCGCTGCACCAGCTTGCACTTCCCAAGCAGTAAAATGAGATAGGTGGCTACGAATATCGTGTTGTTGATTGGGGTTGGCTTTGACCACATAAATCCCAACGGTACTGGCAAACGCTTCATTGTTATCAAAGTTTAAAATGGGGGCATCATCTGGGCTGGTTAAACGCGGAGCCCGTGATAATGCTTCGGGTAACATAAAAATAGAACCTGGAAACGGTAACATACCGGAACCACGGTGCAAATACACATAACCATGGTTTACACTGGCAGCAACATTATCATTGGCTCTCACCATTCGGCCTTGAAACCAAAAACCATCACCCGTTCGTCCAATATCGAATGCTTCTCTGGGATTACCGTTTTTTGGATTGAATGCGGAGTTCCCTTCGGCTTTTATTGCCAAATTATTGGTCCAAACGCCGATTTCATTGCCTGTTTCTGCCACAAATCCAGCACCAAAAGTATCAAAACTGACATTGTTGTGCAAAATCGCATTGCTATCGTGGTGCACATAACCCCAACCCGGTGAACCAAAAACAGAATTGCCAATACCAATGGCTGGATTTTTAACCTCTTCTACACCCGATCTATGAAAATGAAAAGGATAACGTGCGCGAACATTGCTATCAACTTGCATATTAACAATGTCTTCGGCATTAAAACTTTCTAAAAATTTTGATGTTCTCCCCAACTCCCAAAAACTGGCATAGCGCACATCTACATCCGCATGGTGAACAAACATAGTATGTCCACGGCGGTGACGTAGAGTAGATCCTGGGTTTTCTGTAGAAAAGGTAATATTGCGGGTGTAATTTCCCACCGATGTTTTTAAATCGGTCCTTGGTGTAAAATGATCATACACAAGTGGTGAATCAAAAGTGATGACATTGTCTTGAATATCTGTAATTGTTAACACCTCATCTTGAGTGCCATGGTACAAAACCGATTGTGCATTATTATCCCACTTCCAACCTGAATATTTTGTGCCAGCTAAAACCAATGTGTCACCAATATTCCAATTCTCAGGTGATGCTGCTAACTGTATTTGCGTTTGACCAATTAAAGGATTTGTTAACACTTTTAGGTGGGTTGTTTTGTTTTGTCCATGAATAACAACTTTGCCCATAGCCAATATCCCACGCCCAAACATTTGTGGATCACGAACCAAATCTAGGTCACCGTTATCGACAAAACTAATATCCACTGTCACATCTGATTGAATCGGCGAATTATTTGTACCAATGATGAGTTCACCTGTGCTACCAATAACCATTGTATCAATGCGCAGTTGACTCGATTGACTGGGTGAAAATTTCAAACGACCATGTGACTTGATGCCTCGAATTGGCACTTGACTGATTTGATCATAAACAACGGTAATGTTTTCAGGAATCATCACCCATGCATCAGATGTGGGAACTTGATTATTTTGCCATGTTTGTGTATCAAACCACGAGCCATTATTGATAGCTGTATGGGTAATATCACTATCTGTAATTAAGGCATGAATTAATTCATGGTGGGTTTGTGCCAATGCATTGTGACAAAGAGTCAACAGTAATGACATCACTAAAGTATGTATGCTGAGGTTTTTCATAGGATAAATTCCAAATAATCTAATGGGATTATAACGTTTATCATAACGTATGATTGTGATTTAATTCTCAATAAATTGCTTAATAGGAGTTTTCAACAAGTATTTAAAGTTAAATAGTTATATCAATTGTACAAAGAATCTTCTTAAACCCAATATTTTGTAGGTCTAGAATCTGTCTCTTATACACATCTCCGAGCCCACGAGACAGGCAGAAATCTC
>OJDV01000567.1_pt1 | contig 12912 bp, 2 predicted proteins | sample 1592911 | NCBI WGS metagenome assembly OJDV01 (sample SAMN05416860, study PRJEB24817) | seawater metagenome | isolation source: Sea water | place: Canada:Atlantic | collected 2013-11 | reverse complement strand
GAGATTTCTGCCTGTCTCGTGGGCTCGGAGATGTGTATAAGAGACAGCCTTTACCATATGTAAATATAGATCCTACTGAAACTTTATTTGTTAATGTAACAAATGCCAATACAGGCTGTTCTAGTAGTACAGTAACCTTAGACATAGAAGTGCTCGATAATCCTTCAATCAATACTGAACCTCAATACCTTGATGCTTGTGATACTGATCATGACGGATTTGCTTCTTTTGATTTGACTTCTGTTATAGCAGATGTTTTACAAGGGACTACAGGTGTAAATGTAACTTTCCATTTAACCCAAGAAGATGCAGATTTAGGAATCAATGCTATTGCTAACGAAAGCAATTATCAAAACATAATAAGTAATGAACAAATTGTATTCATCAGAGTTGAAAATCAATCAACAGGATGTGGAAGTATTACTCCAATAGAACTTCACACCAATCTTTTATTAACTGCAACCAATTTAAATGATATTAGTTTATGTGACATTGGTAATGATGGACTAGAATCGTTTGATTTAGTAGGCATTGCAGCAGGAATAATTAACGATCTTGAACTTGTTTTAGATATTGAAATTACAATAGATTTTTATCTCACTGAAAATGATAGAGATAATCAAATTAATGCAATAGATCCAACAGTTCCTTTTGAACCAACCTCTGTTCCACAGACTATATATTTAGTTCTAACTAGTCCAACTTGTCAAGAAATTTATGACATTGAATTTGTATTATATCCAATTACAGAGTTTACTCCTATTGGTCCTGTATCAATTTGCGACACAGATCAAGATGGATTTACAGGAATTGACTTAAGTCAGTTTGATATTCAAGTCACAAACAATATACCAGATTATTCAGTGAGTTATTTTGCAACACAAGAAGATGCAGATAATAATTCTAATGCCTTGCCTACTGTATATACCAATACTTCAAATCCCCAAACTATTTTTACTAGAATTAGATTTGATCAATCAACTTGCGCAGATGTAAATTCTTTTCAGATTGAAGTATTACCAGCTCCAGAAACCATTACTCCTATTGATATCACTATTTGTGATGCTGATCAAGATGGCGTTTCATTAATTAATTTAAATAACAAGATTCCGGAAGTTGTTTTAGATACAACTAATAGAATTATCACATTTCATAACACGCAAGAAGATGCCAATAATAATATAAATAGCATCCTAAATACTACAGCATACTCAGCAGTTACAAGTACTCTTTTTATTAGAATTGAAAACACTATTACTGGTTGTTTGTCTACAGAAAATTTTGAAGTTATTGTAAATACACTACCTGTAATTAACTCCGTTAGTCTTTATAAGTTTTGTGAAGTTGGTGATGATGGTCTTGGAGAGTTTATATTTTCAAATCAAGATGCTGAGATATTAAACGGACAAACCGAAAAAGAAGTCTTTTATTTCGAAACTGCTTTAGATGCTCAAAACAATACAAATCCTATTGACAAGGACAATGTTTATGAAAATACTTCAAATCCGCAAACTATTTTTGTTAGAGTTGAAAACTTTACGGATTCAAATTGTTATGCTACAGCATCTTTTCCAATTGAAGTAGGTACAAACCCAGTTTTTAATGAGCCAACTGATATTTTTATCTGTGATGACATCACTAATGATGGCAGTGTTGAATTTGATTTTAATGTACAAATTGCAGAGATCACACAAGGTATAACTGAAATTGAAGAAATTAGTTTTCATACATCTGTAGCCAACGCAGAAAACAATATCAATCCACTACCTCTAAATTATAACAATACTGTTAATCCACAACAGATTTATGTTAGAATTAATAATGGAACTATTTGTGAATCCTACTCATCTTTTGTTCTAAATGTTATTGCAGCACCAGATGTAAATCAACCACAACCATTGGTAAAATGTGATGTTGATTATGATGGTATTGTTAATTTTGATTTAACGCTTTCAGAATTTGATATATTAGATGTCAGACAAGATAATATTGAAATCACATATCATGTCACTCTTGAAGATTCATTCTTACAAACTAATACTATTCCTGATCCTGAAAACTATACCAACCTTACCTATCCTCAAACAGTTTATGTTCGTGTAACTAATAATCTTTCAGACTGTTTTGTTTCAGTTCCTTTAGAGCTTTTCGTCAACTTACCTCCTGCTTATAATCCAATTGCAAGTTATGAGGTTTGTGATAACGATACAGACACGACAGATTTAACTGAAATTAATTCAGTTATACTAGAACAAACAGCCAATGTATTGCTAGATTATTATCCAACATTACTGGATGCTGAAAATCAAACAAATGTCTTAAACTCCAATTACAACTACCAAACTAATAGTGATATTATTTTTGCACGTTTGGAGTTTTCTACAACACATTGTTTCTATATTCATGAGTTTAGTCTTTTAGTAAATCCAGCTCCAATTGCAAATCAACCTAACGATTTGATTAGTTGTGATGATGACTATGATGGGTTTTTTCAATTTAATTTAAGTCCACAAAATTCTGATGTACTAGGTGGTCAAAATCCAGCTAACTATACAGTAAGCTACTATGATGACAATTTACTTGCTGAAGAAGCAGAAGGTGCTTTACCTAATCTTTATGATGCTTTTGATGGACAAATTATTTATGTTCGTGTAGAGAACAACAACTCTGGATGTTATTCACTTACGCAATTCAGTACTATAGTAAACCCAAAACCTATAGTTGAAATTGAAGATCAGGTAGTATGTTTGAATAACTTACCATTACTTGTAAGTGCAAATACAAATCAAACTGGAGACATCTATCTTTGGTCTACAAATGAAATAACTCCTGAAATTGAAATCACTGAAATTGGAATCTACTCTGTAACAGTTACCTCTCCTTTTGGTTGTGAAACAACAAGAGTTTTTAATGTCTCAGAATCTGAAACTGCAACCATAGAAATAACCGAAACAGTTGATTTTTCAGACCCAAATAATATAATAGTAACTATTAGTGGAATTGGTAATTACTTATACCAGTTGGATGACGATGAACCTCAGATTTCAAATGTATTCGTAAATGTTAGTCTTGGATATCATACTTTAAGAATTATAGACTTAAATGGCTGTGCTGAAGTCACAAAAGAAATTGTAGTTATTGATGCTCCTAAATTCATGACACCAAATGGCGATGGCTATTTTGATACATGGCATATTACAGGTGTTGAAACCTTACCAGGAACTATAATTTACATTTATGACCGTTATGGAAAGCTTTTAAAGCAACTAACCTCATCATCAGAAGGTTGGAATGGTAGATATAATGGCAACTTAATGCCTGCAAGTGATTACTGGTTTTTAGCCAAAGTAAGAAAAGGTAGTATTGCTTTTGAAGTCAAAGGACATTTCTCTATTAGACTATAGTTTTTATTACCATTTAACTAAGAAATTTGCTTTATAAATCATAAATGCTCTAAAACGGTGATTTTTCTATACATTCCCAGATTATAGATTTTATTTATCCCAAAATCTACCTACTAAACTTGATCTGTTTTTTTAACAGTATCAATGATTAAACTGAAGTGCTTGTTGATTGTACTAATTTTTAGTTCAATCTACAATACATATGCGCAACAAATTGTGACATACGCATCTCCTTCCCTTGAAGCTTTAATACAAGCTAATCTAGGACAAGGATGTGTGGACATTTCTAATGTTTCATCTTCAGTGAACGGTCAATCAGATGGTTTCAATAGTTATAGTGCTTTTGATAGCGGAACATCTAATTTCCCTTTTCAAGAGGGAATTGTTTTATCAACTGGAAATATTCAATCAGCTGGTAACAGCTTAAATACAACTACTTTAAATGAAGGCTCGAATAATTGGCTTTCAGATCCTGATTTAGAAAACGTTTTAGGTATTTCTGGTACTTTAAATGCGACATCTATTGAATTTGATTTTTTGTCTGCAACCAGTCAAATATCTTTCGATTATATTTTGGCTTCAGAAGAATATAACACGAACTTTCCCTGTCAGTACTCTGATGGTTTTGCTTTTCTAATAAAACCAGCTGGAACTTCAGATCCATATGTGAATATTGCTTTAATCCCTGGAACTTCGATACCTGTAAATACAAATACTATTCATGATGAAATCGTTGGGTTTTGCCCTTCAGAGAATGAGGAATATTTTGAAGGTTACAATCTCGGAGACACAAACTATAATGGAAGAACTAAAGTTTTAACTGCAACTGCAAGTATTCTTCCTAATGTTCTTTATCATATAAAACTGATAATTGCTGATCAATCGGATCAAAATTATGATTCAGCAGTTTTTATTCAGAGTACAAGTACACTTTCATCTGTAGATTTAGGACCAGATGTCAATACCTGCTCAGAATCTTTGGTTATTGATGGAGATGTTCATAATGACTTAGCAACATACCAATGGTATAAAGAAGGGATCGCTATTTCCGGTGCCACAAACTCATTATATCAAATTACAGTTTCTGGAACTTATAGTATTGAAGTGGATCTTCAAATAAATAGTAGCTCCTGTATTATTGAAGATGAAATTGTAGTCAATTTAAATACAGAACAAGATATAGCCGAACTTTCTGACTTTATTTTTTGTGATGATAATTCAAATGATGGTGTTGAAGTTTTTAACTTAACAACTAAAAATAGTGAGGTTTTAAACCTAGTACCAAGTGGAAACTATGATATAAGTTATCATTTAACTAATGTAGGAGCCATAACCGAAACTTCAACTATTACTGTGCCATGGCAAAACATTTCTAATCCACAAACCATATACGTAAGGGTTGAAGAAACAAACACTGGTTGTCTCGGATTTACGACTGTAGACCTAATTGTAAATAGTTCTCCTACTTACAATCAGCCATCGGATATAAGTATTTGCGATGATAATGTTCCCGATGGTATCACTACAATTGATCTTGTTGAAACTGGAAATGTAATTTTATCAGGAAATCCTGACCTTGTCGTTTCATACTTCACGTCTCAAATTGATGCTGAAATTGGATTAAGTCCTGTTGGTATACCATATGTTAACTCTAATCCAACTGAAACTTTATTTATTAGAGTACAAAATAATTTCACAGGATGTTTTGATGTAACTTCAATCAATATTAATGTACTTGAAAACCCTGCAATTAATTCAGAATTTCAATGGATTACAGCTTGCGAAACTGATGACGACGGATTTGAAATCTTTGACATAACTTCGGTTGTAGATGATATCCTTCAAGGAATCACTGGTGTTTCGTTAAGTTTTCATGAAACATTAATTGATGCTGAAGACGAAACTAATCCAATTTTGGATCCAACAGCTTTTCAGAATACAATACCAAATTTTCAACTAATTTATATACGAGTAACAAATAATAATACGGGTTGTTTTTCAATAAAGCCAATTGAACTCCATACCAATATCGTTGAATCTGGTTTTAATACAAGTGATTTTGGTGTTTGTGATGATCAATCAAATGATGAAATAGCAGATTTTGATTTAAACCAAGTAGAATTAGCTGTGATAGTTAATTATGAAGGTTTCGAAATTTCTTTTTTTGAAACTGAAAATGATCAAATAAATAATATTAATGCGTTAGATAAAACGGTTTTGTATACTGCAACTTCAGTAAATACAACAATTTACATTACTGCAATTCTAGATTCCTGTATTCAGTTTAATTCTATTGAGCTTGTTATTCATCCTGCAATAGAAATTCAAAATCTTGATAGTGTTGAGTATTGTGATACTGATTTTGATGGTTCAACATCTATATTTTTATCAACCTTTAATGATTATGTTAGTACTGGAATTAACTTTCCAAGTGTGAGATACTACCTTACAGCACAAGATGCTGCAGATAATGTAAATGCATTACCACAAAGTTACACTAATACTGTAAATCCGATAACGGTTTTTACAAGGGTTACAAATACTCAAACGACTTGTTATGATATTTCGCCTTTAGAAATTATGGTTATTGATCCTCCAATTGTAATGCAACCAACTGATATAATTATTTGTGATGATGATCAAGATGGGTTTTCAATTGTAGATTTAGAAAGCCGTGTTCCTGAAATTGTTACAGATTTAACAGACCTAACTATCACATTTCATTTAAGCCTTTCAGATGCTGATAATGGGACAGACAACATACTTACACCTGATAGCTTCAATACGCAAACACAAACAATTTACGTAAGAATCGAAAGCGACATTACTACCTGTCATAGTATGGTTAATTTTGACGTCATAGTAAACACATTACCAGTGTTTATACCGATATCTACTTTTATTACTTGCGAAAGTGATGGTGATGAAATTAATGATTTCTTCTTTAATTTAAAAGATGAAGAAATTTTAAATGGACAAATAGGAAAAGACGTACTTTACTTTGAAACAGAGCAGGATGCCATCGACAGAACTAATATCATCGATAAAACTACTGCTTATCAAAACCTTTCTAATCCACAGTTCATTTATATACGTGTCGAGAACATTACAGATATTAATTGCTTTGGAACTTCCGCTATGGAAATTAAAGTCATTCAGTTTGTAACCTATAATGCACCTACAGATATAATGATTTGTGATGACGCTTCAAATGACGGATTTGAATCCTTGAATTTAGCTCAGAAAATCATAGAAATCAGCAATGGAATTAGTGTTAATCTAGATATCTCTTTCCATTTAAGTTTTGAGGATGCCGATTTAGATTTGAATGAATTACCATTAAACTACACGAACGAATCTAATCCTCAGCAAATTTATACTAGAATTGAAAATGATTTACTTTGTCCTGCAATAGCAGATTTTATAGTAAATGTAGTTCAAGTCCCTGAAATAAATCCTGCTCCAGATTTAATCGATTGTGATGATAATTATGATGGTTTGATTACATTCGACTTAACTCAAGTAGAAACAATTGTGCTAGATGTTAGAGTAGACGATATCAATCTTACATACCATGAAACTTTAGAGAATGCTGAAAATAGTACTGGAATGATTCTAACCCCAGAAAACTATACGAATACTTCTAACCCACAAACTGTTTATATAAAAGTCACAAATACACTTTCAGGCTGTTACAATATTGAAACAATCAACTTATCGGTCAACTTGCCTCCTATGATTAATGATTTTGAGACTTATGACATATGTCTTAATGCAAACAGTAGTTTTGATTTAGATGAGATTAATAATGTAATTGTCGACGATGGTACTGATGTGCTTTTTAGCTATTACGAGTCTCTTGCTCATGCACAAAGTAGTTCAAATGCACTAAATAGCAATTATACTTACACAACTTTTAACGACACAATTTTTGTGAAAGTGGAGTTTTCTACTACGGGATGTTTTTACATCTATCCATTTCAACTTGTTGTCAATCCGTTGCCAATTGCAAATCAACCTCCAGATTTAGAAGCCTGTGATGATGACTCTAATGATAGTATTGAAAATTTTAATTTATCCTCTGTAAACGATGCTATCCTTGGCATTCAAGATGCTAACACTTTTTCAGTTACTTATTTCAACTCTGAAACTGAAGCAAATCTCGGAGCCAGCCCTTTGACTTATAATTATACAGGACAAGATGGAGAGACCTTACATGCACGAATTGAAAACAATAACACTGGATGCCATAGTTTGACTCAATTTAATTTAGTCGTCAATGAACATCCTAATGCGCCTTCTTCAATTACGAATTGTGATGCAGATTATGATAGCATTACATCTTTCGATTTAACTAGTGCTGAATCAGAACTCTTCACTACTGTGAATCCCGATAATATCATTTCCTATTTTGAGTCAATTGAAAATCTACAAAATGATATAAACTCAATTGCAAATCCTACTAACTATACTAATTTATTTAATCCACAAATAGTATACATTAAGGTATTTAACTCAGTCGCTAAATGTTTTACGTTTGTACCATTAGAATTGAATGTTAACTTACCTCCTGCTATTGATGATTTGAACGAATTTGAATTGTGTGACAATGGTAATGGAATGGTTAGCCTCTCTGATATTAATTCGTCTTTATTAGAACAAACTATTAATGTCATCGTTATTTATTATTCTTCAGAAGCAGATGCCATAAATCAAATAAATCCATTAGATAATGAATATGAGTATCAATCTACTAGTGATACTGTTTTTGCTCGTATTGAATTTTCTACAACACATTGCTATTACATTCATGAGTTTAATTTGATTGTCAATCCGCTTCCTATTGCAAACATTCCTAACGACCTTGAGGAATGTGATGATGATTATGATGGCATGTACACCTTTAATTTAACATCACAGGACGCTTCGATTTTAAACGGACAAAATCCTAATAGCTTTACAGTCTCTTATTACAATAATTTAATATCTGCTGAAGATGGAATCGATGCACTTGATGATATCTATGAAACTATTAACGGAGAAACTATTTATGCACGTGTTGAAAACAATACAACAGGTTGCTATGATAATACATTGTTTGAAATTATTATAAATTCAAAACCGATTCTTGATATTGGACCTCTAGTGATTTGCTTAGAGAATTCGCCTTTAATGGTAAGCGCTAATACTAATCAATCTGGTGATATGTATTTATGGTCAACAAATCAAACTACACCAGAAATTGAAATCACTGATATCGGTACATACTCAGTTACAGTAACCTCGCCTTTTGGTTGTGAAACTACAGAAGAGTTTGTTGTTACTGAATCTGAAGTAGCAAATATCACTGTTACAGAAAGTATTAATTTTTCTAATCCTAACAATGTTGTAGTAACTATTAATGGCATTGGTAATTACTTATATCAATTAGAAGATAATGATGATAGTAATAATTATGATGATCATGAACCTCAATTATCAAACGTATTTGAAAACGTAAGTTTAGGATACCATACACTTACTATTATTGATTTAAATGGGTGTGCTTCAGCTACAAAAGAGATTGTAATTATTGACGCTCCTAAATTTATAACACCTAATGATGATGGGCATTTTGATACATGGCATATTACTGGTGTTGAAACATTACCTGGTACTATTATCTATATTTTTGATCGCTACGGAAAACTACTTAAAACGCTGACGTCAAATTCTCCTGGTTGGAATGGTACTTATAATGGTAGTGTAATGCCAAATTCTGATTATTGGTTCTTAGCCAAAGTAAAAGATGGAGATAAATCTTTTGAAATAAAAGGCCATTTTGCATTGCGATTATAATTAATTCTATTCTTCAAATTAACACTTTTTTGGTAATATAAATCTTGAGTATCCTTATCTTTGCTATCGGAAAAATTGCTAATGAATCGTATATTTCTACTTATTTGTTTTCTAGTAAGTTTGACTACTCTTGGACAAAATATTCAAGTAGATAGTCAGACCTATACAGCACAGCAACTTATTGAAGATATACTTATTGATAGTGATTGTATTGAAAATGTAGTCGTAACCAATGTTGTTGGAGGTAATTTTAATGACGCTGATGAAAGTTATGGTTTTTTTGATGCTACAGGAACTACGTTTCCATTTCAAAGTGGTGTTGTGCTAAGTACTGGTCGATTGTCTAATGTTCCTGGTCCAAACTCATCGCTAAGCGATGATAATGCTCCAGGATGGAGTGGTGATTCTGATTTAGAAACCGCTCTTAATGAGAGTAATACCTTAAATGCTACTATTCTTGAGTTTGATTTTACATCAATAGCTTCACAAGTAAGTTTTAGATATTTATTTGCCTCCGAAGAGTACCAAGAAGGCAACACCAACACGTGTCAGTATTCCGACTTATTCGGATTTCTAATTAGACCAACAGACGAGCAAGGATATACTAACATTGCATTAGTTCCAGATACACAAATACCAGTTAAAGTTACTACTGTTCATCCTGAAATTTCTAATGGTTGCGCAGCTCAAAATGAATTTTACTTTGAAAGTTGGAATGATAGCAATGCTCCTATAAATTTTAACGGCCAAACAAAAGTTCTCACTGCAAAAGCCAATGTAATTCCAAATCAAAGCTATCATGTAAAACTCGTAATTGCAGACGAGCAAAACTTCAGATATGATTCTGTTGTTTTTTTAGAAGCTGGAAGTTTTCAGCCTTCAACAGATTTAGGCCCTAATTTGTTATTATCAACACAAAATAACTTGTGCGAAGACGAAACTGCAGTACTAGATGTATCTCAATTTAATCCTAATAGCATTAAATGGTTTAAAGATGATGTTGAATTAACTACTGAAACTAATGCAACCTACACAGTTACTGAAGCAGGAACTTATAATGTTGAAGTTACGCTAGTCAATAACTGTATTTCTTATGGTGAAATTGTTATTGAGTACAGCGATAATCCTATAGCTTTTGATTCGGTTTTAATAGCATGTGATCAAAATCAAGACGGATTTACACAATACAACCTTTTTGATATTGAAAATAGCGTCACCAACAATAATAATTTCATTTACATTACAAACTTTTTCTTAACTGAAAATGATGCGCTTCTAGATACAAATCCTATTGTTGGTAGCACTAATTTTGAAAACACCATTCCGTTTCAAACGGTTTATGCTCGTGTTGAAAACCAAGCAAGATGTTTTGTTATTGCTGAAGTAGAGCTTCAAATTTCAAATAACGTTTTAAATATCCCAACGCTTGAAGCTTGTGATGGAGAAATTATCGATGGTTTTGCTGAATTTGATTTAAATCAAATTTCATTTGCAATTCAAAATCAAATTCCTGTTGGAGCAACTGTTTCATTCTACGAAACTGAAAGTGATGCATTTCAAGAAACCAATGCTTTAAGTACAAATTACCAAAATACAAGTCCTTATAATCAAACTATTTTTGTTAAGATAGAGAATAACAACCAATGTTTTTCTATTACAGCTGCTGAGCTTGAAGTATTGTATACTCCTATTCTTTCTGATGATGAACAGTTAATTTATTGTTTAAATTCATTTCCCGAAACCATCACATTATTTGGAGGTGTACTCAACGATTCACCAAATAACTATTATTATGAATGGTTACTCAATGGCACTACAACTCCAGTAAATACATCATTTAACGAGGTTAATGAAGCAGGTGTTTATACAGTTATTGTCACAGATCCAAACGGTTGTTTTTCTAGTAGAACTATAACGGTTAACCCTTCTAATATTGCAACCATAGAAGATATTGTTATTCAGGAAGGTTCGGGTAATAATACAATCTCTGTTGAAGTTTCAGGTGAAGGTGTTTACGAATATGCTTTAGATGTATTTGGTCTCATTTTCCAAGAGAGTAACGTGTTTACCAATGTTCCTCCAGGTTTTCATACTGTTTTTGTTAGAGATGCAAATGAATGCGGATTTGTAAAACAAAATATTTCTGTTTTAGGATTTCCAAAATTCTTTACACCAAATGGAGACCCTTTTAATGAACGATGGCATGTTTATGGTGTGAACTCTGAATTTAACCAAGGTATTGATGTGAAAATATTTAATCGCTACGGAAAATTAATAACACACCTTAACCATTTAAGTCTTGGTTGGGACGGCACACTCAACAGTCAGCCATTACCTACTTCAGACTATTGGTTTATAGCAACTCTTATCGACGGAAGAACCTTTACTGGTCATTTCACACTAAAACGTTAATTTTCTCAAAAGCTAAAGCCACAAATCCCTTATCATTTTCTATATTTGAGCATTAAAACAATTTTAAAAAAATTACAACCTAGGAATGCAGTTTAAACATCCAGAAATTCTCTACGCTTTACTACTGCTCATCATTCCTATAATTATTCACCTATTTCAACTTCGAAAGTTTCAAAAGGTCCCTTTTACTAACGTTCAGTTTTTAAAAGAACTTACCATTCAAACTCGTAAAAGCTCACAACTAAAAAAATGGTTAACCCTTTTGACACGTATGCTCCTGCTCGCTTGTGTTATCATTGCTTTTGCACAACCTTACATTTCAAATTCAGACAGCTTCAATACTAAAAGTGAAACAGTTATTTACCTAGATAACTCATTTAGTATGCAAGCTCAAGGTCTTAACGGTACGTTACTCAATAGATCAATTCAAGACATCATTGAAAATATAGATGAAAACGAAAGTATTTCTTTATTCACCAATGATGCTAACTATTACAATACAAGTATTAAAGCCATTAAGAATGATTTGATACAATTAAAACATTCTCCAAGTCAATTAGGCTATGACGCAGTGCTTTTGAAAGGTAAAAATGTATTTTCTAAAGATGAAGGCTCTATTAAAAACTTGGTGTTAATTTCAGATTTTCAACAAAAAGATAACATCCTTTCAATTGCCAAAGACAGCACAACCAATATAAAGTTGGTTCAGTTAAAACCAAGCAGTGCATCTAATATTACAATAGATAGTCTTTACATTTCAAGATCTACTGTAGAGAACATAGAACTAACGGTTAAACTTAGAAACCAAGGTGAACCTATTGAAACTTTGCCAGTATCTTTGTTTAATGATGATAAACTAATTGCAAAAAGTGCCGTTGATATTGGAAGTGAGTCCAGTACTATTTTTACTATCCCATCAAATACGGTCTTTAATGGAAAAATCACCATTGAAGATGCCAATCTTCAATATGATAATGAACTATACTTTAATATTGATCAGCGTGAATCTATCAAAGTTTTATCTATTAATGAAGCGGACGATACGTTCTTAAAAAAGATTTATACAAGTGACGAATTTGACTATAGTTCAACTCCATTTAATGCGCTAAACTACAACCATCTTGATGATCAAAACTTAATTGTTTTAAATGAATTAAAAGAGGTTCCATTATCATTAACAACAGCTTTAAAAGCATTTACAGACAATGGAGGATATGCTGTCTCTTATACACATCTGACGCTGCCGACGATCTACCCT
>OJDV01000566.1_pt1 | contig 12920 bp, 14 predicted proteins | sample 1592911 | NCBI WGS metagenome assembly OJDV01 (sample SAMN05416860, study PRJEB24817) | seawater metagenome | isolation source: Sea water | place: Canada:Atlantic | collected 2013-11 | reverse complement strand
GAGATTTCTGCCTGTCTCGTGGGCTCGGAGATGTGTATAAGAGACAGACTATATAGACACATGGCTAGATAAATTCTAATTTTTACATTTCTAGTAATAGATAAAAGCTAGCATCTCTGCACTTTAACAAGCACGAATTTCTAATCATGACTTATCACACTTTAATTTTTAATGATTTGGCCACATAATAGGGTATTACAAACACAATTACTTCATTGAAACTTAATTCAAAAGCCATTTTAACAACCATTATTGCTGTCATTGCTATAGCCTTATTGTTATTGGTACTATTGGTCACAGAAAAATTATTAAGTATCTGGCATTATTTACAAGAAGCGCCTTTATGGGTTTCATTTTTATATGCAACAGTGATAATGTTGGTAGCTGTTGTTATTGTTTATCTCTACCTGTCATTTATCAAGAGCAAACCGCCTGTACAACAAAAATTAAAGCCCATCGATGAATCATCCTTACGAGATAGCATTTCACAATTGGCAGATAAGGGCGTTGACATTACTGATGCCACAACTGAATTAGAAGAATTGGACAAAAGACGCAGCCAAGAAAATTTCTACATCGCTCTTTATGGAACGGTTTCATCAGGAAAAAGCAGTTTCATCAAAGCATTATTGCCTGAACAACACATTCAAACTCATGTGTTGGCTGGCACCACAAAGGGCATTGAAGTCTATCAATATAAAAACTTGGCCATAATTGATTTGCCCGGATTAGATGATTTTGATGATGCGGTTGAAAAACTGGCAATTGAAGAAACACTACGTGCACATGTTGTGGTTTTTCTTACCGATTCAGATCTAACCCAAACTGAGATGCGTGTCATCACAAAATTGAGAAACACCAAAAAACCCATGGTTATCGCTTTAAATAAATCTGACCGCTTCATTGGTGAAGAGCAGTCGCAAATTATCCAATCGTTAAAAGCAAAAACTGAAGAAAAATACCCCGTGGCATTAATATCTACAGGTGGTAAAGAAACCATTATTTATCAAGATGCAAAAGGCAAACAAAAGAAGAAAGTGCAGGTACGAGATGCCAATATCGAACCATTGTTAAAATCTATTGAAAAAGTAGTCGAGAATAATCCAGAAATTCTCAACCGCTTTCGTGATGCATCCATGCTCATGTTGGCGCAAAACAAATTAAACAAAGCAGAAACAGCCTTCAACCTACAAAAAGCTGAAGACATCATTCAAAGTTATACCAAAAAGGCCGTTTTTGGAGCGATGGCATCTGTTGCACCAGGATCGGATTTGGTTATTCAAGGGACATTGGCAACCAAAATGGTACAAACCATTTGTGCACTGTATGGCATTTCTCCAAAACAGATGGAAATTGATGCCGTTATACGATTAACAGGTGGAAAGCTAAAAACATCAGTATCATTGGTATTGGCAGTTGCTGGAAATGCAATGAAAGCCTTCCCTGGAATTGGTACAGCTGTTGGAGGCGTAACCCATGCAGTTTCTTATGGTATGATATTTAATGCACTGGGACATGCAGTGCTTGATTCCATTTCTACTTTGGGTGTTTTAGATGCCCAAATGACACAACAAAAATTTGAGGAAAACTTACTTGGACCTGCACAAACGTTGGCAAAAGACTTGGCACAAATGGCGCTCAAAATCGAAAAATAAACGCTCCAATAAAAACCAAAAGTCAGACGCCACAGACATTACATTAGACAGTCTAAAGGAATTGCTTAATGACGAGCACATCCCCGCTACTGTGCGCATGCAATTGAACGATGAATACCAACAGGTTCAACAACTATTAGATAAATTAGAAAACCAACAAGTACATATCGTTGCTTTTGGAAAAGTCAGTTCTGGTAAATCATCTTTGCTCAATGCTTTAATTGGCAAACAAAATTTCAGTACCAGCCCATTACATGGAGAAACAAAGTTACAAAAAAGTTCTAATTGGGATGAGTATAACGACCAATCCATGGTGGTTATCGATACCCCTGGTACAGATGAAGTTGATGGTGAATTAAGGCAAAAAATGGCGCACAATGCAGCTGCCATTGCCGATATTATATTATTTGTTATCGATGGAGATTTAACCCAATCACAATTAAAACAATTGCAGCTGATTAATCAACCCAACACCCAAATTTTATTGGTTCTTAATAAATCTGATCTTTATACAGATGATGAAATAGAAGATTTAAAAAACTCATTATTAGAAAAAACATCAGATATTGTTAATCCAAAAAATATCGTATTTACCAGTGCCGCGCCTTTGCCCCAAGTATTAATAACTGAAGATGAGAGCGGAAAACAAAAACGCAAAAAAATACCTGTTGAAGTTGATGTTCTACAAGCCAAACAACGCATTTGGGATATTCTTGAAAAAGACGGTAAGACCTTAACTGCTTTAAATGCGAGTATATTTGCTGGTGAAATCAGTGAAAAAATAGCCACAAAAATCACAAAACTACGGTCATCGGCCGCTGAAAAAGTTGTCACCACTTACAGTATTGCCAAAGGTGTAGGCGTGGCTTTTAATCCGATTCCAGTTGCCGACTTACTGATTGCTGCGGGTTTAGATGTGGCAATGATTCGAAAATTGTCGCAGGTCTATGGTTTACCGATTGTCGGCAAAGAAGCCACCAAACTCAGTATCACCATCATGGCACAAATTGCCGCATTAATGGGCGCTGTATGGGGTGTAAATCTATTGTCCTCTGCACTTAAAACCGTTAGTGCAGGATTGTCTACTACGTTAACCGCTGGTGCCCAAGGTGCACTGGCATATTATGCCACTTATTTAGTAGGGAAAATTGCCGAGCAGTATTTTATTCGTGGAAAATCATGGGGCAAACAAGGCCCAAAAAATGTTGCCAAAGAAATTGTTACCTCGCTAGATAAAGACTCAATACTGGTTGAAGCCCGTGCTAAAATAATGGATCGAATTAAATCAAAATAATTATTTATACCCAGATAACACTTGCGCTAATGCGTCTAGATTAATATTTGGTTTATTACTGATGACAGAAGTTTTTACTCCAAACAAGGTGGTTAGCGCATGTTTTTTTGCAAAAGGTATATAACGCATGGGTGGAAATACTATGTCTCTAAAGATAGCGGCTGATTTGCTATTGGATTGAAAAAAAGGCGTTAAGAAACGACTGGCATATTGATAAAAGCGCAGGTGTTTTTTTCTGGCTTTACTGTAATGTTCTAACCCAGATTCTATTGTTTTGTTTAGCTTGATAGATTGAGATAATTGCCAGGCATCTACTAATGCCATATTGGCACCTTGACCTAATTGTGGGCTCATGGCATGGGCCGCATCACCGATTACAACTATTTTATTATCATGCCATCGGTTCATAATTGTATCTGCATATTGAGCAAAAGTTAAATCATCATGGCTTGTAATTTGATTGATATAAGGTTTTATGTTTGGCCATAATTCAATCACCTTATTCTTCCACAATTCTATATCAGTATTTTTCCAATCATCATATCTATCTGATTTGAGGCTCCAAAAAAAACTGATGCATTGTTTTTGAGTATTTGGATCGGTTCCTGATGGCAACATGCCTGCCATTGTGTGACAGTTTTGGTATCTCTGGCTTAACATTCCTTCAGAATATTTATCAGAGCATTCAAATATTTTCCAAAGTGCGCCCCATGGATAAGGCGTCTTTTTGGTTTTAATATTTAAGTTTTTAGATAAATTTGACCAAGTGCCATTAGCAATAACGACCACATCATACTTTTTTACCAAATCATGTTCGGTGGTGACTGTTGCTGCAGAATTATCTTGTGTGATTTTAACAACTTTTTGCCCCAAATATAAATTATTTAATCGTGTGCTGGCTTTTGCATACAATGAATCAAAAAGTGCTCCACGGTGGATACCTAACCCAAATAAACCATGACATAAATCTTTGTAATGAAAATCCATGATGATTTGTGATTTCTTATTTTGGCCAAATAGAGAACTGATTTTTGAAGACTTTGATATGATTTCATCAACTAAGCCCATATTGGCTAATACTTGAAGGCCTTGTGGTTGTAATAAAATACCTGCGCCTTTAGCATGTGGTTCTGAGAATTCTTCGTATAGGTCAATCTCGAACCCTTGTTTTGATAGAAAGATTGCTGTTGATAATCCGGCAGTCCCTGCTCCAATAATGGCCATTGATTTTGATTTCATCAACTTAATATTGGTTTTTTAATTTCACATAATTTCGAGCAGAATATTCTAATTCTGATTTTTGAGCATCGGTTAAGTCTCTAACTTTTTTGGCTGGGTTTCCTATCCATAACTCACCAGGTTTAATGTGTTTATTAGGAGGCACAACGGATCCTGCTGCTATCATTGAATGGTGTTCGATAATACATTTATCCATAACAATAGCACCCATCCCAATCAAACAATAATCACCAATTTCGCATGCATGAAGTACAGCAGCATGTCCAACAGTCACACCATTGCCAATTTTCAGTGGTCCGCCATTTAAATCTTGCGCACGTTTGTGAGTTACATGTAGTATACTTCCATCTTGTATATTGGTGTCACAGCCAATTTTTATTGAATTAACATCGCCACGTACTACTGTCATGGGCCAGATTGAACTGTTTTTTCCAATTTCAACATCTCCAATGACACAAGCTTGAGGGTCGATATATACTGAGCTATGAATCACTGGCTGTTTATCGCCAAATTTTCTAATAGACATAATAAATTTAACATTTTGAGAAAATAATATGATACCTGAACAAACCTATTTTATCCAAAGCGATCCGGTTTTATTTGGCTTTTTGGCTGCTATATTAGGATTTGTTTTTTATACCAATCAAAGTGAAAACAAGTTTTGGAAAAAGTTTTATAGTGTTGTACCTGCATTATTAATGTGTTATTTTTTACCTTCACTATTAAATTCCTTTGGCTTGATAGACACAACAGAATCTGATGAGTATAAAACAACAGCAGAAAATTTATATTATGTTTCATCTCGTTACTTACTTCCTGCTGCATTAGTTTTATTAACCATTAGTGTTGATTTGAAAGGCATATTTCGACTGGGACCAAAAGCAGGCACCATGTTTCTAACTGGTACATTCGGCATTATTATCGGTGGCCCCATCGCTTTTTATCTAACAAGAGCACTTTTTCCCGAAGCCTTTACTGGTTCAGCAGCTGGTGAAATATGGCGTGGGATGACTACTTTGGCAGGCAGTTGGATTGGAGGAGGCGCCAACCAAGCTGCCATGATAGATGTATTTGATGTCTCTGATGATGCCTTTGGCAAAATGTTAGTTGCCGATATTATTTGGGCTAATATTTGGATGGCAACCTTGTTATTCTTTTCTAAGAAAGCAGATAAAATTGATGCCAAAATGGGCGCTGATGTCTCTGCCATTGAAAGAATCAAACTAAGAATGGAAACTTTTCAGACAGAAAATACCCGCAATGCCAATTTCAAAGATCTCATGATGATTATCTCTATAGCATTTATTGCAACTGGTGTTGGTCATGCATTTGCCAATTGGATTGCTCCAATTGTATCAACAAATTTTCCACATTTGGCTGAATATTATTCATTAGGCAGTTCATTTTTTTGGTTAATTGTAATCGCCACTATTATTGGAGTGATTTTATCATTTAGTAAAGCCAGAAACCTTGAAGGTGGCGGCGCCTCAGCAGTCGGGTCGGTTTTTATCTATATACTCGTTGCCACGATTGGATTAAAAATGGATATCACAAAGATTTTTGATGACCCAGTGGTATTTTTCATTGGTGGTATATGGATAAGTATCCATGCCATTTTGTTAATCATAGTGGGTAAATTAATCAAAGCGCCATTTTTCTTTTTAGCAGTAGGTTCTCAGGCCAATGTTGGTGGAGCAGCCTCTGCACCTGTGGTTGCTGCTGCATTCCACCCATCATTGGCACCTGTTGGGGTGTTATTGGCTGTGTTTGGCTACGCAGTTGGAACATGGGGTGCTTGGTTTACTGGTGTTTTATTGCAAATGATTGCACAATAATATAATTATAATTAATCGTCAGAATCTATACTTGTGATATAAATTACCCAATAATATACGTGTGTGGTATCACTGTCTTTAAAAAATCCCACTCCAATTTGATCTTGTTCAACTACAAAATCAGTTTCGCCCAAAAGGTGGGATTTATGGTCAGGGCTTGTCATGAAAACTTTAAAGGAATCTTCAGCAGTGGAAACAGCTCCCATGATGGCTTCAACTTGATTGTCGAATAATGGATATTCATTCGGCAGTTTAACACCATAACTACGTAAAAATTGATTAGGAGTGGTGTGTTCAATGTTATGACTGACTGAATCTGCTTTTGCCATCAATTTAGCCTTATCAAAAGCGGCTTGAGACAGTGTTTTATCACAATACAATACTTTTCTTTGTTGATTCTCTGATTCAATAATCAGCTGTGCCAGTTTTATGGATTGTTGATTAAGCCCACAATCAGAATAATCTCGGTTTAATACTTCATGAGATTCAGCCCTAAGACTAATTGATAGGATAAAAATGAGTATTATGGTCAAATTTTTCATTTTTGTTATTTTGCCTCTAATATGATATAAACTATAGTTGTCTCACCGACATTGAGAATTTCATGCCATTTTGTGCCTAAACTATCAAAATAACTGTTTGATGCCAACTCTACGGTTCTTGTTCCTTTCTCATCTTTAATCTGTACAGTACCACCTGATACGGCATAACCAAAATTGGCATTATGTTTATGAACTTCATGACCAACTCCTGGCGCAAAAGTACACCTCAAGATATTTTCGTGGCTATTTTCACTCAGTTTTTCACAAACTTTTTGACCTTTCCAACCGGTTAATAGTGGTCCATTTAACTCTTTACTTTTTAATATCAAAGGAGTCAAAGCCATGATAAATAGTATGACAATTTTCATTAGATTAATATCCCTCCATCTACAGGCACATTTATCCCGGTGATATAACTGGCAGCTGAGGACGCTAAAAACAAAAAGGCACCGGCAATTTCTTCAGGTTGTGCAATACGGTTCATAGGAATCATTGGCATTATTTGTTTTAACATCGCATCATTTTTGGTTAATGCAGAGGCAAATTTAGTGTCTGTTAGACCCGGTAATACAGCATTGACGCGAATATTTTGAGGTGCACATTCTTTCGCAAAAGCTTTTGTCATTGAGATTATTGCTGCCTTGGTAATAGAATATATGCCTTGCATTGGTCCAGGAGTCATGCCATTGATAGATGCCGTGTTAATAATACATCCACCACCGGCTTCACGCATCATTTGACCAGCCAATTGACTCATGAGGAAATAACCTTCAATATTGACTTCAATGGTTTTTTTCATGGCAGACAATGGTGTGTCTAATATGTGCCCAAAATAAGGATTGGCTGCAGCATTGTTAACCAATATATCAATGTTGCCAATTTCATTTTTAATTTTATCAATCATGCTTGATACGAAATCGTGGTCTCCAATATGACAAGCCATGGCCGTTGCTTTGCCTCCATTTGCCCTTATTTTTTCTGCTACTGCATCTACGCCTTCTTGTTTTCGACTTGAAACAATTACATGCGCTCCGTGTTGGGCATATAACTTCGCAACCTCTTCACCGATTCCACGTGATGAACCCGTTATTAGTGCAACCTTATTTTTTAGTGAAAACATTTTAAACCTCTTTATATATTGAAATGAAATGCTATAGTATATGCGATATAAAAACAAGCACAATAATCATAATGATTGAACAAATTAATCAGGCAAAAATTAGGCTGGCAGGACACGCACACAGGACCCCTGTTTTATCTTCAAGTGCATTAAATAAGTTACTGGGTGCTGAGGTGTTTTTTAAGTGTGAAAATTTTCAACGCATTGGCGCATTTAAATTTCGCGGTGCATTTAATTGCATTTCACAATTAAATGAAGATGAAAAAAAACGCGGCATCATTGCCTATTCTTCTGGCAACCATGCACAGGCAGTTGCGTTGGTTGGTAAAATGTTAAACATTAAAACAACCATTGTAATGCCCAATAATGCTCCTGAAGTAAAACTCAATGCCACAAAAGGATATGGTGCTGAAGTGGTGATTTTTGATCCAGAAACTCAAATAAGAGAAGAAATTTCAGAATCCATTCAAGAAAAATACGGTTACACCTTAATTGCCCCATTTGATAACAAACAAATCATTGCAGGTCAAGCTACTGCAGCACTAGAATTGTGTGAAGAAATCAGTGACTTAGACAGTTTATTGGTGCCTTGTGGGGGCGGTGGGTTGCTTAGTGGTTCTGCCATTGCTGCAAAATCCATCCAGCCACAATGTAAAGTGACAGGGATTGAACCCGAATTAGCAAATGATGCTTATCAGTCATATTATACAGGGAAATTAGTGAGCCAACCCAATCCAAAAACAATTGCCGATGGCACACGAACTGCATCTTTGGGAGAAATCACATTCCCGCTTATACAAAAATATGTTGATGCGATGATGACTGTTACTGAAGAAGCAATCAAAGAAGCTGTGAGGTTCCATTTAACACGCATGAAAATTGTTGTTGAACCTTCCGGCGCATTGGGTTTGGCTGCATTACTCAGTCAACAATTTAATGCTACTGGTAAAATTGGTGTCATCATCAGTGGTGGTAATATAGACCCCATTACATTAACACACATTTTATCGGGAAAATCATGAAACCCAATAGAAAACACCTGGTTTTTATAGGTTGGCTCATGGTTGTTGCTGTCATATTGTTGTCTCTTGTTCCAATTAATGCTGCTATTCCTGAAGTAAAGAATGGAGATAAGATTGGGCATTTTATCGCCTATTTTTCATTAATGTTATGGTTCTCATTATTATACCAAAAGCCATGGGTCAGAAACTTATATGCCATTGGGTTCATCATACTAGGTGGGCTGATGGAGATTTTACAATCATTAACTGCCTATCGAATGGGTGATATTGAAGATTTTCATGTGAATACAATTGGAGTCATCATTGGTTTTGTTTTTTCTGTGTTCACAATTAACATTCCATTTATCAAAAAACTATTTAGTCATGAATCAAATATTTAGATATAATGTCGATACATGAGTAACTTACAAATAATCGTACCCGTCTATAATGAACAAGAAGTGGTTGATTTGTTTTATGAAGAAATGAAACAAACACTACAAACCTGTGATGTGGAATGGACTATATTGTTTATCGATGATGGATCGACAGATGGAACAGTACAACACATTGAGTTTTTAAGACACAAAGATAGTCGCGTAGGCTTTATCACACTCAGTAGAAACTTTGGGAAAGAATATGCTCTTACTGCTGGCCTAGATCACGCAGATGCTGATGTCGTTGTTGTCATCGATGTTGACTTACAAGACCCACCTGAATTAATACCACAAATGATTGATTTATGGCACGAAGGTTATGATGTGGTTTATGCGACCAGAAAAAAAAGAGAGGGTGAAACTTTTCTCAAAAAAGCCACGGCTTCTTGGTTTTATCGTTTAATCAATTCAATGAGTAAAATTAGCATTCCAAAAGACACTGGTGATTATCGACTATTGGATATTAAAGCTGTCAGAGCCATTAATAAACTACGAGAAAGCAATCGATTTATGAAAGGGCTTTTTGCTTGGATTGGATATAAACAAAAAGCCATCTATTTTGATAGAAAAAAAAGAATTGCAGGCACAACCAAATGGAACATGCGTAAACTGTTTTCATTCGCTGTTGATGGCATTACTTCCTTTTCTTATGTTCCTTTAAAATTTGCCACATGGATTGGTGTTTCTGTGGCTTTATTATCTTTCGTTTATGGGTTAGTTGTCATTGCTAAAACATTATTATTTGGAAATGATTTGCCCGGTTATCCTTCGTTAATGGTTGTCATACTATTTCTTGGTGGCATTCAATTAATGGCATTGGGTATTATTGGGGAATATTTGGGCCGATTATTTGAAGAAAACAAACAAAGACCGCTGTACTTAATAGATAAATACCAACCACCAAATCAACGAGATAAAGATGACGTTTAAACAATATTTAGCTATTATTGTCTTTAAAACCAAAGCAGAACTACAAGCAGAAAGACAAAGAACCTATCTTGGTTTTATCTGGTGGATATTAGAACCATTAATGTTTCTCGCTATTTTTTATGTAGTTTTTGTCCATATTAGACAATCAAATACAGAAAATTTTGTACAGTTTCTTTTGATCGGATTGATATTGTGGCAATGGTTTAAATCCTCTATATCACAGTCATCTTCTGTTATATTGTATCAAATCAATTTATTGCGACAAGTACGGATCGCAGCTTGGATATTTCCGATTATTAAAGTTGCTGCCAATACAGTGAAATTTCTTATTGTATTTACCTTATTGCTATTGTTTCTATGGTCCACCGGCTTCCATCTTAATTTAAATTTCTTGTATATAATTGAAATTTTAATCATCCTATTTTTATTTATTAATGGGTGTGTCCTGTGCCTGGCTGCTATTATTCCTTTTGTTCCTGATATTAGGGTCATAGTTGATAATATATTATTGGGATTATTCTTTGTATCCGGTGTGTTTTTCTCAATTGATGTCATTCCTGAGCCAATTAAATCATATTTGTCACTCAATCCTATGTATAAAATGATTGATAATTCACGAGAAGTCTTAATTAATAATGCTGCACCCAACCAATTTGACTTATTATATGTTTTCATTTTTGCCTGTATTCTTATAACAATTGGGCTGACATTATTTAAGAGGTTTCAAAATCATTATGCAAAATTATCTGAAACATAAGAAATGAATAATATGGAATTAATGAAATTAGAAAATATTGGGCTGTCTTTTAAAAGGAAAGGCAAAGAACCAATACATGCAATCAAAGATGTTAGTTTCAATTTAATGGAAGGTGAAACACTTGGTATTATTGGCAGAAATGGTGCTGGCAAAAGCACATTATTGAGGGTACTTGCAGGCACATATTTAGCAGATACTGGAAGTATAGTTAGAAATACTGAGAGTTGTGCATTGTTAACGCTTCAACTGGGGTTTGTTCCTTATTTAAACGGAGTGGACAATGCCATTTTAAGTGGCATGCTTCAAGGGTTAGATAAAACGCACATTGAATCCAAAATAAATAAAATTATTGAGTACACTGAAATTGAAGAAATGTTTTATGAACCAATTAATACCTGGTCAACTGGAATGGTGCAACGATTGGGGTTTGCAATAGCCCTTGAAATAAAGCCAAAAATATTACTCATTGATGAATCACTTTCGGTTGGTGACATGGCTTTTAAAAAGAAGTCTGAAGCAGCTATAAAACAAAGAATAAAATCCAATCAAACCGTGGTTTTGGTTTCTCACAGCATTCCAACCATTAGGGAATTATGTGACAGAGTTGTGTGGATCGAAAATGGTGAGACACAAGCCCAAGGTGATACAAATGAAATGATCAAATTGTATAACCAACATATGCAAAAATCAATGAGTAACAAATTATGGGTATAGATAACAATTCAGATACTGATCACTTGTTGTTTCAAATTGATCAATTGGAATTAAAATTACAACAAGAAAAACTCAATAATACTGAGCGCAATAAAGAATTACAAACCAATTTATCTTACTTATCACGTGATTTAGAGACTTTATTTGCTTCCAAAACTTGGCAAGTCGGTTATGGCATCATGAATATTTACCGCAATATCATGAATCTTTTTGGTAAAAGACATGATGGCCAATACATGAATGGCGACCATTTTAAAAACCTCATTGAAAGCTGCGAATTTTATACTCACAGAAAAACCAAAATTCACCCAACCTTAAATGATACATTGAACGGAAAGTTTCCAAAAAGTCATTATGAACCCACCCATGTGAAGGTCGTATTAAAAGACTTATGGACCGCTCAAAAAGTTGATAAAAATGAGTCATAAAAAATCCATTATCATATTGGCTTGGAATAATTGGGCTATGACTGCAGCCTGTTTAGAAAGCCTTAAAAACACCCCATTAGAAAACACTGATGTTTTTGTATTAAACAATGGTTCATCTGACGAAACCAAAGTCGAGCTAGAAAAGCTTGATTGGATAAAAGTCATTAACTTAGATGAAAATCTAGGATTTGTTCGCGGTAACAATGAAGCCATAAAACACACTGATGAAGACTCTGATATCATCCTGATAAACAGTGACATGTTATTTGAACAGGAAAACTGGTTGTCTGAATTAGAAACAACGGCTTATAACAGCAAGCAAACCGGCATAGTGGGTTGTAGATTACTTGATGAAAAAAGACAATTAACCCATGCAGGCACTCTAATTATGCCTGAAACTATGTGGGGTCAGCAAATGGATTCAGGCAGGGTTGAAGAAGACATTAATCAATTTAATCAAGACCGTGTTGTACAAGGTGTTATATTTGCTGTGGCTTATATAAAACGCAATGTATTTGAATTATTAGGTGGTTTATCTACAGAATTTCATTCCTATTTTGAAGACACCGATTTTTGTTTGCGTGCATCACAAGCTGGTTTTGATACCGTCTGTTGTGGATCAGTAACACTTACGCACAATCAACATGGCTCGACTCAAGGCAATGCAAGCTTCAGGAATAAACTATTCAGTCAATCCAGAGGCATATTTAGTAAGAAGTGGAAAAAATCATTAGAGCAAGAATATAGCAAGGATCTGGCATGGCAATCCATTCTAAATTTCCCTACAGGCTATGCCATGAGTTCGCAAGCCATGTTAAAAGCATTGGATGATAAAAAAATCCGCATTCATCAATTTCGAAAGCGCGCTCTTCATGCCCTAAAAAATATGCCTGCCTTACACCAAAAAATATTAAGCGCTTATACAACAGCTGTCTCTTATACACATCTGACGCTGCCGACGATCTACT
>OJDV01000565.1_pt1 | contig 12923 bp, 11 predicted proteins | sample 1592911 | NCBI WGS metagenome assembly OJDV01 (sample SAMN05416860, study PRJEB24817) | seawater metagenome | isolation source: Sea water | place: Canada:Atlantic | collected 2013-11 | reverse complement strand
TCGTGGGCTCGGAGATGTGTATAAGAGACAGCCTTAAATGAAGGTGACACCTCTATTATTGTTTTGTATTTAGATGAATTATCGTACAAAGAGATTGCAGAAATCACAGGGGTATCAGAAAATAATGTTGCTGTAAAAATGAAAAGAATACGAAAGAAATTGTTTGAATGTATTACTCCAAAAATCAATTAATATGTTAGAACAAGAACTAAAAAATATCTGGAAGAACTCTTCGAAAACAGCTCAAATAAGCATTGAAATGGATCAATTGGTCAATGAGTTTGATTCTAAGATGACAAACATTCAAAAGAACATAAGAAAAAGAGATCTAAGAGAGATTTCTGCTTCTGTAGTTGGCATACTAATGTTTAGCGTTTTTGCGTATGAAATTCCGTTTCCAATTACCAAGTTTTCTTGTTTCTTATCTATTCTGTGGTTTGTTTTTGTTATTTATAAATTTAGAAAATCAAGTCAACAAAATTCATCTGATAAATTAACGTTACCTCTTAAAGAGCAACTTACGCATAAAAAGAAAATCTTACAGCATCAACTTAAACTATTATATTCTGCAGCATATTGGTATGTTGGTCCTTCGTTTATTACAAATTTTATATTTATAATCGGGTTGAAAAACCCTGCAGACTTTAATTGGAGCAACCAACTTGCAGAAAACCTATTACCACTAACAGTTAATGCTAAAATAGGAACAATAATTGGCCTGGCCTTCTTTTATATTCTTGTTATATGGGTTCACAAAAGAGCTGCAAGAAAAGAAGTGCAACCAGTTTTAAAAAGTATCGAGGTTCTACAGCAACAACTGAACAACTCAAATTAATTCTGGTAATCTGTGAACTAAGCCAACTAATGCAATTTGAACTAGGGTAAAGAAAGTGTTACTTTTAGCAAACATACATCAACACTATACTGAGGTGTTAGGTGCACTTTAAACTATATGGATAAATCTAATACGAGAATTGCACTCTTTTTTGGTATTACTCTAATCTGGTCGCTTCTCTGGTTTAGTCAAAAACATCTACTGACCAACATCTTGGGAGACATTCCATCATTTGCGGTCCTATTTTTGGGATGGGTTCCAGCTTTAGGTCTATTTATCGGAAGCCTGCTTTTGAGGAAAAAATTAGACAAAAAGAAAACCAGTATAGCTGGTAATAACCTTCGTTATTCCGCAGTTATTATTAGCATTCCAATTCTGTGTTTGACAATAATTGGTGTCAAAAACAACTTTGGAATTCAAATGAATTTATTTGGTGCTTTCATTGGTGTATTCACAATGATATATGCATTCTTGGAGGAATTTGGCTGGAGAGGTTATTTACAAGAAGAACTAACGCCCAAATTCAATAAATGGGTAGCATATGTGATCACAGGCTTTACTTGGTATATATGGCATTGGTATTTTTTAAGAGAAGGGAATGACGCCAAATTTTTTATGATCCCGATTCTAATAGTTGCAAGTATAGGAATTGGAGAAATAGCAAAGTCTACAAGATCGATATTGATATGCACTGCCCTTCACGGAATAGTCAACATTCTATTTATTTATAGTATAATTTCAAATCAACTGTCCTCTGCACAAAAGGCAATAATTTTGGTCATTTCTTTGGCAATTTGGATACCCATAATCAGGAAGTTGGAAAAACAAAATACCGCAATCAACCAAAACTAAAACGCATTTTTGCCCGACCGTAATTCTGCATAACTAAGAAATGAAAATACTTACAATTCTATTTTTCCTAATTGGTTTTACAACAACTGCTCAAAATGATCAGTTTGTCAAAATGTCTAGAGACTCTCTAACCCTATTTGTTAAAGACACTTCTGATTATTCAAAAGAATATTTAGAAGAGTTACTAAATTGGGATTTGTCAAAGACCTATACTCTCAATCGCGATACTTTGATTGTAAATGGAGGATTTGGATATGGACTATTTGACACTGGACTTAAAAAAGATAGACCATATATTTTTAAAGGGGCAAATGATTTGATGACAATTAACCTTGTTGCAACTAGAGTTAATTTCTCAACTATTGAATATCAAATAGAATTAAAAAAAGGCAGCGAACTTAATACTTTCAATGGAAAGGCACATGGTGGCGTTTCCATTTTGGGTTCGGAAAGTGATACCGATGATAAGACTGGAGAATCCTATTTCTGTTCAGAATATTCTAGTAATTGGAAACATTCAAAAGTTATAGTAAGAATTGATTCTGAAGAAAGTAATAAAGCAACAATTATAATTCATGATAATATTCATGTTACCTTAGAAAGCTGCCCTACTTTAGTTTTAAAAGAATAAAGGCTAAACAAACCAGTAGTTCGTAATTACTGAAAATTTGAAAATAACACAATTATGGAACAAAAATTCCCACTACCCCCTTTTAATCGTGAAGAGGCAATTGAAAAAATACAAAAAGCAGAAGATGCTTGGAACAGTAAGAACCCTGAAAATGTATCTAAAGCTTACACTAAAGATAGTGAATGGAGGAACAGAGATACATTTGTAAATGGTCGTAAAGAAATAATTGGATTTTTAACTCAAAAATGGGAGAAAGAAATCAATTATAGACTTAAAAAAGAATACTGGGCTCATACAGATAATCGGATTGCTGTTAGATTTGAATACGAGTACCAAACTAAAAACGGGAGTTGGTTTAGGGCCTATGGAAATGAAAATTGGGAATTTAACAAAAATGGATTAATGAAGAAAAGATATGCTAGTATAAATGATGTAGCCATAACAGAGAGTGAACGAACACTAAAATAAATCAGTTCTGCAGAATTCTCTCCTATTGACTAATACGCACAAAACAGCGCCTCAGTGGGAGAAAACACATTACATCAATGTTGTAATGCTTGAACTAAGCCAGCAAATACATCTTATTATAGTTAAAAAGGGTTATTTCTTATAGCGATTAATAGCACCATTCAAGGCCGTTAAACTCAACTTAGAAAGCATCTCATAAAATTGACTAACAATATGCAATTCAACCATTTAGAATGGTATCTATGCCTGCAAGCGTCGCCCGTTTGGCTATTGTCCTCCGCATATTGGTTAAATCTTGGATAAAATCATGCCTAATAGGGTATAAGAATAAGTAAACGAAGCTATTGATTACCGTTTTTATGGAATGATTGTTTATAGTCTAATTGCACAAAATTCTAAAAAATGGCAGTTAAGGAAGAGTTAAACATCAGTATCAGCTTGCCTTATGTATTTGAACGTAGGCGCATACTCGGTAATACTGCCCGCCCCCTTCTTGTTTACTTTGAAAGTAACATCTTTTGTTGTGCTAAATAACAGAACAGATGAAAAAGACTTTTTTAGATAAGGTTTTAGAACCTCAAAAGCCTCTTCCAAGCTAAGTTCATCCTCCACATCCTCAGTATCTACAGACCGGTAACGTAATTTTAATAAAACTTTAAAGCCATTGTCAGAATACACTGGTCTGAGAAATATATTTCTCAAGTTAGGTTTACCAATGGTCTTTGCCATGGTTAGCTTGGCAAATTGGCCTTCTTTTGCACTTTCTTTTACCTGTTCCCAGAACTGAACAAACATATCTTCGTAAGACATATACTTTAGATTAATGAAGGAGTATTTCTACATCTCAAAATTAACACTATTAGTTTTATCGGATAGCTATTTGACTATTAATCCGAATCAGTTTTCATTACTCCATTTTTGGTAAATTAAGCACAACTCAGCAGCTAAAAGTAGATATAACGCTTTGTGGGTCTGGCAAATTGATTCCTACTTCCTTATTACCGATTTGCTCGAAGGTGTAGTCCGAACAATAGAGCCAATCCGTAGGTTTTCAATGCGAAGCAAGAAAGTGTTACTTTTAGCTAGCACACTACAGCACCATGCAACGACGTTAACAACAAGCAAAATTGAACGATGAAAGAAACTATAGTCAAATTGTTAAATCAACAAGATGTAGATCAAATAGTGCAACTTACCAAATTGCTAAATCCAACTTTGCCCATTTCGGAACTAGCAAGCAGGCAAGCGAAAATGTTTGAATTTGACAACTATTTGTGTTTCGGACTTTTTGATAAAAAAAAACTAATTGGAGTTTCAAGTGGTTGGGTTACGGTGCGACTATACTCAGACAAACAACTAGAAATAGATAATGTAATTATAGATGATTCCATTCAGTCGAATGGTTATGGACAACTATTTATGAACGAGATTGAATCTTGGGCAATACTTAATAACTGCAAAACAATTGAATTAAACACCTATGTTCAGAATGATAGGTCACATAAGTTTTACTTTAATTTAGGCTTTAGCATTCTAGGGTTTCACTTTCACAAACAATTGTAAAAACCGGGAACAATCGATAGATAGCCACATTAAAAATACATTCTCTGTTTCTCTTTGGGGCGAACAATTGGGTCCTTTGGAACAAATTCTATATCCACTAAATCCACTTCACCATTTGGAGTTATTTTGAGCATCACCGATTGATAAGGTTTAAATTCCACAGTTTGATTAATACTATTGCCATTTATGGTAAAAGTAAATTCTCTAATTACGGACTGATTGGCAAAAGATTGACCTGAATACAATGGATATTTGAGGTCTTTTGCTGGGAATTGTGCAAGAAATAAATAAAGCTCTCCATTATTGTCTATTCTGGCCCAATACTCGGGTAAACTATCTCCATCAATTAGAGGTGGGTGCTCAATCACTTCTTGAAAATTTTCAGACACATTGGTTAAGGATGCAAGCTCATCTAACATCAAGATATAGTTTTTCGACTTGGCTTTTCCAGGTTCCTTAGGGCTTTGTTTTAAGCAAATTCTTAATCCCATCTTAGCCAACTCCAATACTCTTTTCAATGCTCGATTGTCCATAAATTTAACATCGATATAAAGAGTTGAGAATTGTGCATCACCAACTTTTAATTTGCCATCCTCAAAGCTTGCTTGTTCAAGAAAATGTCGATTAATCCAAAGTGGATGATAGCCTTCTGTTTCTTTAGGGGGATCAATATATCGCAACTCATATTCTCCCCAAACCCAAACTCTTTGTCGTTCTTTTGGATAAGCTCCTTGCATTACACCATCTTCATAAGGAATGTAGAGAGCTACATCGCTGTACGTTTTCCCTTTCTGCAATAAGCCTGAAACTTTCTCCATGTAGGCATTAAAAGCAGGTAATTCAGGTTCTAGACTACCCCCCGGACCAAAATAAGTAGTGGCGAAGAAATCAATACTATCTGAACCTGCAGGATTATACGGCATGCCGTGATAGAAATGCAGATTTACTCCTTGAGCGAAAAGTGCGTCGGCAACCATTTTTAAATCAGCTGTTTGTTCTTTACGCAAGTAAGTTGCTGGAAAGCCGTACATGCAGGTAAACGTTTCGCTAGAAATTACTTTTTTAGAAGAAAGGCACGCAGAAGAACTAACTACCCTTGAATAATTTGGATTGTTAAGCATAGCCTCTGATTCTGGAATATCTACCAAAGAATAAGTGGTCATAACATCGGTAGGAGCTGCTAAGCATTGAACTCTGGACAAAGCACCTAATTCTTTGCATTTTTTCACATAAGGTTTGTAAAATCCATTGGTAACGTATTCATCTAATAATAGCATATAGTCGTATCGAACATCAGGAAAAGAATCAATTCCTTGTTCCATAAATGGAATGAGATCATACCCAAATTTTGCTTCGAAACTGTTTTCAAATCCCTCTGTCCAAATTTTGTTGGTAGCATTTAATTTTATTTCCCACGAATCAGTAAAAAAAGCTGACTTAGAACCTTTTAATGCCTCAGCTAAAGCGTTTCCAATTGGATCGGCAAATTGATAGAAAGCATTGCTATCGAGATGATTTATGACATATTGTGTTTCTGGGTAGGTCCAAGCGAAAGTCAGCAATTGTTGAAAACTAGAATCCCCATAAATTCTAGTTCGATATTTGGGCTCAATATTACTGCCTGCAGAAGGCCAAGCGCTCCCAAAGGTGAAATCACAACTCATCCCAATTGAGTCAGCATATCGTTTAGTGTAGCCCACTATCTTAGACCATTCTGGACTTAGCCATTTTTGTGCAGTAGTATCTTTAGGATAATGCCTGTTGTACGCTCTTGCATACATTTTATCATAACGATACAAGGGATATACCCAAGCAATTTCTACACCGCCGAAGTTATTTTTCTTGGCCCAATCTAATTGATGCTTAATGTCTACTTTCTTGATTTTTGTGGCAAACCACCACCAGCGAGTGCAAGGTTTTGAACTTGGATAGTAGCTTGCGAGTCCTTTTTGATTGTCGGTAGATTGATATTGCTCACAACTCAAAAGAAAACAAAAGAAAATGAACCCTAGAAGAAAGAAATGTGATTGTTTCATGTAATAAAAATATGCAATTAAGCAACATACTTTTTAAAGTTTAAAAGTCTAAATTCGTTTTATGCGTAAAATCTATTTATTGATTAGCATACTGCTGGCAATCATTTTTGGTTGGATATTGGGAACACTTAAATTGCCTGATTTCGATATAAACAACCAATTTTTCTTCGGAATAGTAAGCGGCCTCGTATCTCTATTTCTTGCTTTTATGCTCCTGGTGCTATTAAAGCAAAACTTCTTTCTAAAAAGAGATAGATCTAACTCTTCAAACTGGGTTAAGTTAATACCTTGGTTTGTAGTTATTCTCATTACAATTGCAGCCATTTACCAATCTCTCAATAACAAACAGGATAATGCTTTAATTGAACTGCAGGAAAACAAATACAGGCAGCAAAAGATTAAAAATGTATTGATAGATTCAAAAAGGAAGAGTGAATTCTATAATAATAGGATGAGAAAGCTCATCATGGACGTGCGTGCTCAAACTGATCTGATAACTTTTGAAAAGCTTAGTGATGAGTTGATAGATCAATTTATTTCACTGAGCAATTACTTAGAACCTTATGCAGTGCTTTCAGATGATAGTTTAAGTGCTCAAAAATATAGTCCTGAAAGAGGAGAAATAATAGAAATTTTGAGGGCTTTTGAGATTGATTCAGCCTCATTTGATAACATTATTAGGAAAGGAAATTTTGAAAAAGCAGATTTGCGTGGTGCAGATTTAGAAGGTGTAAATTTAAGCGGGATCAATTTAGCAGGTGCAGATTTAAGTAGAGCGAATTTGAAAAATGCGAATTTAATAGGTTGCACTTTAATAAATGCTAATTTTCAAGAAGCTCAACTAGACCGAGCTATATTGGATAAATCGGATATAAAAAACGCCAACTTCAATTGGGCTTCTTTAAAAGGGAGTAGCTTGAAAAATACGAATCTGAAAGGAGCAGACTTATCGAATGCTACGATGAATGGCGCAGACCTTCAAGATGCGTTTATGCAATGGGCAATTATGAATGGTACTCACTTAAAAGAAGCAAATTTATTTGGTGCTGATTTATTTTCTGTGAAATTTGAAAAAGCCAATTTTCAAGGAGCCAATTTGAAATGGTCACGCATTAGGTCAGCAGATTTCACAGATGCGGATTTAACGAATGTGAATTTATTGAACGCAGCACCGGGCGCTGATTGGTTAGATAAGTTATTGGAATGGAGAATGCTAGGAACAAATGAGATTAATGTAACCTATCAATTGGTTGAAGATAGCATTCAACGTTTTTCAAAGGAGAAATACTTATTGAAACCAGTTTATAAAACTAAATCCCCAAATTAGTCATCAACTTCACCGCTTAATACAACATTTAATTTATTTGAAAAAAGTTGAATAACATCCTCATCTGTTCGAAAAGGTTCCATTTCTATATCAAAGGTCCAAACATAGAATTGTTGAATGTCGTTTAGGTACGCTGTCAACAATTCTGGAGACCATCTGGTTTTTTTGTTGAGTTTGTATTTAATTTTTAGCTTATTCCCAATTAATTGCCCCCATTCATTGTTTAACATATCAACATAGTTATCTACCGGATTGTTATTTGGATCTTTCAGCTGAGTTTCAGAAAATCTACCATGTATAATCTCAGGCATATTATGCCGTTCATGAACATCGGCTATAAAATCAGCAAACTCTTTGTTGTAAATAGAAGTAATTAATGCCTGAGCTGTTACATGATTAAATGAATTGATATATCCTTTTTCATTGCCATCTTTTGGATTTAGATAAGCCAATTGTTTGAGTTTAATTTTCTTTACAGACTGTTCAGCCAAATCATAAAAAGCTACATCCGTTGCGCCAAATAAATCATACCTTCTTCTAGCTAATATTTGAATAAATTTCAATTCTTTTCGATGCCTTATGGTATAAGGAGAACGAAATAACAAACTGAGTTTATCCCAAAAATTTCCTTCTTTTGCGGCAGAAATATCTCCTTGACTCAGACCTGATTCAAGAATACTTATAATCTTTTTTCCATTTGCACATTGCTCAATACGTACCCTATTGATTGCTTGATCAGCACTATTAACAAGTACAGATCCATTTAAGTATTCTACACGAACTAGCGATTTAAATTCTTGTAAATTATTAATTCTACTGGCGAGCAGAGCAGCTTTTCCTACTGGTAATTCTCCCTCAGTTAATTGGCAAGCTTCAGTTGATGAATAATCAACTTCTTGTTTGGTACAAGCCCAGAGTACACAAATTATTAAGAGTATAGAATATTGAACAAATTTCATTTTACTTTACAATGTTATCAAAATAAGCTCTTTTAATCGAAAAGGAACTAAATTTCAAAAATAAAAGTCAGATTAACTCAACATAATTCTTGAGCTTAGTAGTCTTCAATGCGTATTTTAGTCATCCTGATAGGTTTTTTGAATTAACTATGAATAGATTTATTTTAACGGCTGTTTTTCTTGTTTTATGTTCGTCAATTTCATTTGCAAAAGAATACAACATTTCGTCTTTTGGAGCGGTCGGTGATGGACAAACGATGAATACCATTGCTATTCAAAAGGCCATTGATCTGGCTCATAAAGAAGGGGGAGGCAGAGTAATTATTCCTTCTGGTAAGTTTTTAAGCGGAAGCATTGTTCTAAAATCAGGAGTTGAATTGCATTTAAAAAGACGAGCCACCTTATTAGGGAGTACTAAAGCATCAGATTACATTAAACTAGACAGATGGTATGCTCTTGTAATGGCTAATAATTCAAAGAACATAAGTATTACAGGAAAAGGTATAATTGATGGACAAGGCAAGCGATTGGCCTTGCACGTTGATAGTCTTTTCTATGCAGGACAAATAGATAGTTCTCAATATAGATTAAATGAAAAGAGGCCAGGTGTTGATGTACGACCTCAGGTAATAGAGTTTGTTCATTGTATTAATATTAAAGTCACTGGTATTACAATTAGGAATTCTGCTAGTTATGTTCAATCATACATGAGGTGCAGAAACATGCAAATTGATAGAATTAGAGTAGAAAGTGATACCTATTGGAATAACGATGGAATTGATTTAATAGATTGCGTAAATGTGAGAATTACTAATAGTTTTGTAAATTCTTCTGATGATGGTATTTGCTTAAAGTCTTCTCGTCACTCAGATGGCTTATACATTTGTGATAGCATTTACATTGCTAATTGCACGATAAGATCTAGTGCCAGCGCTATTAAACTTGGTACACATTCCTATGGCGGTTTTAAAAACATAAAAATTGAGAATATAAAGGTGTACGATACATTTCGTTCTGCGATTGCTTTGGAAGCATATAGTAACGGGGTATTAGAAAATATTGAGATTAGCAATGTGAAAGCCAAAAATACTGGAAATGCAATTTTTATACGTTTAGGAGACGCTCGCGCGAATCAACCTCCCGGGACTTTGAGAAATGTGACAATAAAAAATGTAAGGGCCCAGATCGCTTTCTATCCGCCTGATTCGAAGTATGAAATCAGAGGCCCTGAGTTGCCATTTTTTCATAATGTTTTTCCCTCATCCATAACTGGAATCCCTGATTATTTAGTTCAAAATGTTCATTTGGAAAATATTAAGATTATTTACCCAGGAAGGGGTAGTCAAGCTTATGCAAATATGCCCGTAGATCGTTTAGATGATGTACCTGAATATGCAGATCATTATCCTGAATTTTCTATGTTTGGAGAATTACCTGCTTGGGGCTTATACATTAGACACGTTGAAGGGTTAACCTTGAAAGATGTTGTATTAAAAGTAAGGAAAGCGGATTATCGACCGGCTATTGTATTAGATGATGTGAGAAACTCATCTCTTCAGGAAGTTAAAATTGAAGGAGATAAAAAACCAATAAACATTATCCAAAAAAGTGTAAGCAACGTTACTATAGTTAACTGATAAACTTAACTATTTACTAAGACGTCTACTCAAATCTTCTAGTGATTCACCTTTTGTTTCAGGCATTTCCACAAATGTCCATATCAATTGGCCAATCATCATTACGGCGAAAATGGCAAAAACAATTCCTGCCCCTACGGATGAAAATAAGGAAGGAATAAAAGAAGGAATGAGTGCGGCCAGTATCCAATGAACAGACGATCCAAATGCTTGCCCCGAAGCACGCAAATGATTTGGAAAAATCTCGGCTATGAAAACCCAAATAACAGTTCCCTGTCCAATAGCATGAGAAGCTATGAATAAAAAGAGGAAGATAGGAATAAGGTTACCATCCCATTGAAATTGAAAGGAAAGGGCAACACAACTTAATGAGATGATGTATCCAATAGAACCGAAATACATTAGTTTTTTTCTACCGATGCGATCTATAAGAGCAATGCCTATTAGGGTGAAAACCACATTGACGACACCAATACCAACACTGCTTAATAAAGCAATACTTCTACCTAAGCCTGCCTCTTCAAAAATACGTGGAGCATAATACAATAAAGCATTTATACCTGAGAATTGGTTAAAAAAAGCGATGAAAAATGCAAGTAATAAAGGAAACCTGTATTTTTTCATAAATATAGACTCTCGGCAGATGGAATTTGTCTTGCTAATCTCCTCTATGAGTGCATCAATTTCTTCTTTCTTTTGATTGATTAGCATTATTTCTTTAGCCTCTTCTATTCTTCCTTTAATAATCAACCATCTTGGGCTTTTAGGAACAAATAAAATTATGACACTATATAATAAAGCTGGAATTAATTCAGCGCCAATCATGTATCGCCATGGTTCTTCTCCCATATCTTGGAGAATGTAGTTTGAAAACAAGCCTATTAAAATTCCAATGACGATACTTTGTTGATATAAGGCAACATATCTTCCTCTTTTTTTGGCCGGCGCAATCTCAGAAATATAAGCCGGTGCAGCTATAGTAGATGCTCCAACACCCAGCCCACCAATAAATCTAAAAATTGAAAAGCTTGTTACTGAATCAGCAAAAGCAGAGCCCAATGCGGAGAGAATAAAAAGTAATCCAATGCCAATTAAAGTGTTTTTTCTGCCATATTTATCGGTAGGAATTCCCCCAAATAAAGCGCCTATTACCGTTCCCCAAAGAGCTGATGATATAACTACAAATCCATGTACAAAATCATTGGAATTCCACAATTCCTGAAGTTGTTGATCAACCCCTGATATTACAATTGTATCAAAACCAAAAAGAAATCCAGCCAGTGCAACTGAACAGGTCCAAATAAAAGATTTTTTCATATTGATGTAATCTTATTTAAGTGCTAAGAGGCTATCAACTAAATAATCTATTTCACTTTTGGTATTGAAGATAGAAAAGGAAATCCGGAAGGCATTTAAGTTATTCTCATAGATTCCTCTTACTCTTATTTTCTGATCAAGGTATAGATTAGGTGTTGATTTTGAACTATCTATGCCGACAATCTGAAGAGAGATCATTGGCGTACAATAATCAACATTTTGGGGACTTATCACTTTTATGTCCTTAAAATTGTCAATAGCTGATAGAAAATAATTGGCAAGTTCTTTTCTTCTTTGTACTATATGTTCAAAACCAATTTCATGTATAAAGTCTAAAGCACTTTCCAGACCATAAATCAAAGGTGAATTTCTAGTACCATATTCCTGTCTTGAAGCGGTCATAAGGTATTCTAAGGTCAAACTATCTAAGTCATATTTCTTATCAGTATATGCCCCTACATGGTTTGGAGAGCATTTTTCAATAACAGTTTTATTAATGAATAAAATACCTGTTCCTGAAGGTCCATATAACCATTTGTGGCCACTGCAAGCGTAAATATCAGGATTTATATCATTTAAGTCAACAGGTATAAGTCCTGCTGATTGTGCACCATCTATGCAACAAAAGATGTTATTCTCCTTACATAATTCTGCAATTTCTTTCGCAGGTAGTAACATGCCAGTTGTACTAGTAACATGGGAGAAAGAGATGACTTTGGTCTTCGGTCCAATACTGTCTTTTAATAATTGAAGGTTATTTTCTCCCGACATATCAAGTTCAACCAAACGTAGAGTTACACCAATGTCTTTTTGCAGCGCTAACCAAGGAGCTGCGCCTCCAATATGTTCATGATTAGTAAGTAGTATTTCATCTCCTTTTTTTAAAGGTAAACTTCTAGCAGCAATATTCATTCCCTCAGTAGCGTTTCTGGTGAATGTAATTTCCTCAGGTTGAACATTAAAAAATTGAGCGTATTTATTTCGTGTAATATATTTTTTAGAATGCCCATCAGTACCTAATCTTTCAAAGAATTCTGTTTTATTACAAATTTTGTCAATGACCATTTGAGGGGAAGGACCTAAGCTACCGGTATTGAAATATGTGTGTTCTCCAGTAACCGGAAACTTCTCTCTAATTCTAGCCCAATTTATTGAAGAATAATCCACATCTGAAAATTGTAAAGAGGAAGTTCTTTTTATTGGTACATTAGATTCGATTGAAGCTAGTAGTGGCCATCCACCTGCAATAAATCTGTCTCTTATACACATCTCCGAGCCCACGAGACAGGCAGAAATCT
>OJDV01000564.1_pt1 | contig 12964 bp, 13 predicted proteins | sample 1592911 | NCBI WGS metagenome assembly OJDV01 (sample SAMN05416860, study PRJEB24817) | seawater metagenome | isolation source: Sea water | place: Canada:Atlantic | collected 2013-11 | reverse complement strand
GAGATTTCTGCCTGTCTCGTGGGCTCGGAGATGTGTATAAGAGACAGATATTTATTAATGTGAAAGGCAACTATTTTTGCATTATAAATTAAAACAATATGAAGACAACACTAAAACTCATGACTGTATTATTTGTAACCCTACTATTAAGTTGTGGAGGCAAAGAAGAAAAGAAAAAAGAACCTATTTCTTACGGTAAAAAAGAAGTTCCTACAAAAGTAGAGACGCCTAAAGAAGCAGCAGTTACTGCTTCAAAAAGAATTGACTTAGCTACAAAAGGTGTAGGTCCAATTAAATCTGTGACTTTAGGAGCGGAAATTGACCAGGAAATGGCAACTCACGGAGCAGATGTATATAAAAAAATGTGTACAGCTTGCCATAGAACAGACAAAAAATTTATTGGACCAGCTCCAACAGGTATTATGAAACGTCGTTCACCAGAATGGATAATGAATATGATTTTAAATCCTGAGGAAATGGTAAAAGTAGATCCATTAGCTAAAGAATTATTAATGGAATTCAATGGAGCTCCAATGGCAAATCAAAACCTTTCTGAAGAAGATGCTAGAGCAGTTTTAGAATACTTCAGAACACTTAAATAAATAGATAATTATGAAACTAACCAAAAAACTATTTTTTGTTTTTTCATTTGTAGCTTTAGTTTACTCATGTAAAGAAACAGACAAAAACGCAACAGCAACAACTACAGAAACTAAAGTTGAAGCAGAATCGACAAAAAGAACAGGTCAAGCTTTTATTAAAGATGATGGAAGTACAACGGTTTTAAGTATAGCTATTGGTTCTAAAGACCATACTACTTTAGTCGCTGCAGTTCAGGCTGCACAATTAGAAAATGCTTTAGTAAACGCTGGACCATTAATGGTTTTTGCACCAACAAATGAAGCCTTTGCAGCATTGCCAGAAGGAACTGTTGAATCTTTATTAAAACCTGAGAACAAAGATGCTTTAGCTAATATTTTGAAGTATCATGTGACACCAGGAAACTATTCAAAAGACTTTTTAAAGAAATTTAAAAAGTTAGGTCAAGCAAACAACCAATATGTAAAAATTGAAGTTGTAGATGGAGAACCTATGATTGGAGGAGCAAAAATACTAGGAAGCGTAAAAGCTGGTAACGGTATTGTTCATGTCATAGATAAGGTGTTGTTACCACCAACAGAAGAATAAAACACTAATTAAATTTAAAAGAAAACATGAAAAATTTATTAAAATTAACTTTTGCCCTTGTATTTGTTTTTGCAGCTTTTACAAGTTGTAATAACACAAAATCATCAGATAGCAAATCTGGTGCTTTAGCAAGTAATGTAGCGGAAAAAGTATATGTTGCTCCTGGAGAACATGATTCGCATTATGCATTCATTTCAGGAGGATATAGTGGTAATTTAACCGTTTATGGTTTACCATCAGGTCGTATGTTTAAGGAAATCCCTGTGTTTTCCCAATTTGCAACTTCTGGTTATGGGTATTCTGAAGAAACAAAACCAATGCTGAATACGTCTCATGGTTTTATTCCTTGGGGAGATTCTCACCATCCGGACATTTCACAAACTGCTGGAGAAATAGATGGACGTTTTATTTTTATAAATGAAAATAACACACCAAGAATTGCAAAAATTGATCTTAAAACATTTGAAACTACAGAGATTATTGAAGTACCTAATAGTGCAGGTAATCATAGTTCTTCATTTGTAACAGAAAACACAGAGTATGTTGTTGCAGGTACACGTTTTTCAGTGCCAATTCCACAACGTGATATGCCAATTAAGGATTATAAAGGAAACTTTCAAGGTGCTTTATCTTTTATTAGTGTAGCTCCTGAAACAGGGAATATGGATATAAAATTCCAAGTATTAATGCCAGGTTTTAACTATGATTTATCTCACCCAGGACGTGGAAAATCTCATGGTTGGTTCTTTTTTACTACTTATAATACAGAAGAAGCAAGCACTTTATTAGAGGTTAATGCATCTCAAAATGATAAAGATTTTATTGCAGCTGTAAACTGGAAAAAAATTGAAGAGTATGTAAATAATGGTGGTGGTACAATGATGCCAGCAGATTATGCACACAATGTTTATGATGAGCATACTCATACTGCTACTTCTACAATGATAAAAGAAGTTCGTGTAGTTAATCCAATAGATGTTCCTGGAGCTGTATATTTTTTACCAACACCAAAATCACCTCACGGTTGCGATGTTGATCCTTCTGGTGAATACATTGTTGGTAATGGTAAACTTTCTGCTAATTTAACTGTGCACTCATTTACAAAAATGCTAGCTGCAATTGAAGGAGAGAAATTTGATGGTGAAGCTTATGGTATTCCAATTTTAAAATTTGAAGATGTATTAGCAGGTTCTGTTGAGCAACCAGGTTTAGGCCCTTTACATACCGAGTTTGATGGTAAAGGGAATGCTTATACTACATTCTTTATTTCTTCGGAAGTTGTGAAATGGAAATTAGGTACTTGGGAAGTTATTGATAGACAACCTACATACTACTCTGTTGGTCACTTAACTATTCCTGGAGGGAACTCTGGAAAACCACAAGGTAAATACATGTTTGCGATGAATAAAATCACAAAAGATAGATACTTGCCAACTGGTCCAGAAATGGAACACTCTGCACAATTGTATGATATTTCTGGAGAAAAAATGGAGTTGCTTTTAGATTTTCCAACACACGGAGAACCTCATTATGCAGCAGCAATGGAAGCAGGTTTAATAAAAGAACGTTCTCAGAAAATATATAACTTAGAAGATAACAAGCACCCTTATGCAGCTTTATCTGATGCAGATACTAAAGTTGTGAGAAAAGGAAACGAAGTTCATATTTATATGACGACTATTAGAAGCCACTTCTCACCAGATAATATTGAAGGTGTTAAAGTGGGAGATAAAGTTTATTTCCACGTCACTAACTTAGAGCAAGATTTTGATGTACCACATGGATTTGCAGTACTAGGTCAAAATACTTCAGAGTTATTAATCATGCCAGGACAAACTAAAAGTTCAGTTTGGGAACCGACTAAAGTAGGTGTTTGGCCATTCTATTGTACTGATTTCTGTTCTGCACTTCACCAAGAAATGCAAGGCTATATTAGAGTATCAGCAGCAGATGCAGATACACCAATAAAATGGTCACTAGGAGAAGATATTGAATAAATCATTTAGAATTAGGGAGATTTTGTTTTAGTGTTTATTTCCCTATATCAAAGGCGAGAGTTAACTTTTGCTCTCGCCTTTATTTTTTAAAACACTAATAAAACTACTAAACCTTTTTACGATGAAAAAGTCAAATATCATCATGCTACTCGCAGCGATTTTACCATTAGGATTATTTCTGTTTCCACTTTGGAAAATTACCTTAGAAGCACCACAATATCCTACACCTTTAGGTATGTATATTCATATCAATGACTTTTCAGATGCCAATCCGCATGACATCAAAAACATAAACTTGATGAATCATTATGTAGGCATGAAGTATATTCCAGATGCGATTCCTGAGTTTAAGATTTTCCCTAGGGGAATTATTATCACATGTGTTATAGGTCTACTTATTGCATTTAAAGGTAATTACAAATGGTTTTTAGGTTGGTTTATATTAATGATTGCAATGAGTGCCGCAGGTATGTATGACTTTTATTTGTGGGAACATGACTATGGTCATAACCTCGATCCTAAAGCTATTATGAAATTCACCAATCCAGATGGTACCCAAATGGGATTTCAGCCACCTCTTTTTGGAAGTAGAGATATTTTGAATTTTAAAGCACATTCTTATCCGCAACTAGGTGCTTTATTCTTAACTCTTGGTATAGGGATTTCATTTATTGCCTATCTTGTTGGAAAAAAGAGACATAAAAAATCTTTGACTATGTAGGCAAAAATCAAAACACTAAAACACTAAAATCATGCAAACACTAAAACGCTATTCTAGCATAGCATTGCTATTGCTCTTTTTGAGCTGCAATGTATCACCAAAGCCCATAGATTATGGCAGCGATGGTTGTCATTTCTGTAAAATGACCATCGTAGATAAAATTCATGCTGCAGAAATTGTAACTCAAAAAGGAAAAGTCTATAAGTTTGATGCTACGGAATGTATGATCAATTTTATGGAGGAGTTTGACACTACAGAAATAGCATTGTATTTATCAAATAACTACACAACACCTGAAAGTCTTATTGATGCAACAAAAGCTACGTTCTTAATAAGTGAAAATATTCCTAGTCCAATGGGAGCCTTTTTATCAGCTTTTAAGGCTAAAGTTGATGCTGAAAGAATGCAATCAGCAAAAGGAGGAACATTATATAATTGGAATGAATTACTAGCACATTTTAAAGACTAGTTTCATGAAAACTATATTCATTTTTTTGTTCGTCATTTTTATGGCCAATTCTTCTTATGCACTTCAACTAGAAGTTTGTAAAAATTGTCCTATTTCAACAATTCAAGATGCTATAAATCAAGCAAAAGACTTTGACACTATTATGGTGAAAAAAGGCACTTATAAAGAGCATGATATTTTAGTGAACAAACCCTTGACTATTATTGGTGAGGACTACCCAGTTATTGATGGTGAATTAAAAGGAGAGATCATTACTGTTATATCAGATAATGTAACCGTTGATGGTTTGTTTATAATCAATGTAGGTACAAGTTACACAGAAGACTATGCGGCTATTCGCGTTAGAAGAAGCAAACATTTTGTGATTAAAAATTTAGTATTAGAAAAGCTGTTTTTCGGAATATATATCGAGAAGTCTAGCTACGGAAAAGTATTTCATAATAAGATTATTGGTGATGCCATTGAGGAGTATAACTCCGGAAATGGAATACAACTCTGGTATAGTCACCATATCGAAATTGAGCATAACTATGTGGAGCATGTTCGAGATGGTATTTATTTAGAGTTTTCAGACGATTGTCTAATAAAAAATAATGTGAGTGCTTTAAACCTAAGGTATGGTTTACACTTTATGTTCTCTAATGATGATATCTATCAAGACAATACATTTGAGAATAATGGAGCAGGAGTAGCTGTGATGTTTTCCAAGAAAATTAAAATGTTAAACAACATATTTAAAGAAAATTGGGGAACAGCTTCTTACGGATTACTCTTGAAAGAAATTAATGATGCCGAAATTATTGGTAATACGTTTGAAGAAAACACAATTGGGATTAATATTGAAGGGTCTAACCGAATCATATATAAAAACAACAATTTCAAGAATAACGGTTGGGCTATAAAAGTACGAGGCGCATGTTATACCAACCAATTTGTTGAAAATAATTTTCTGTATAACTCATTTGATATTGCTTACAATAGTAAGGTTAATGATAACGTGTTTGATGGAAACTATTGGAGCAATTATACTGGCTACGACTTAGATAAAGACGGAGTAGGAGATATTCCTTACAGACCTGTAAAACTGTTTTCTTATATTGTGAATCGTACACCAGAAACTATCATTTTATTACGAAGTATGTTTATAGATATTATTGATTTTTCTGAAAAAGTGTCACCTGTTTTTACACCAGACGACCTCTTGGATAATCACCCACTAACAAAGAAAGTAACATGGTAAATATTGAAAATTTACATAAAAAGTTTGGAAAGAACCAAGTATTAAGTGGTTTAGATTTAACGATTAATGAAGGTGGTATTTTCGCAGTACTTGGGCCAAACGGTTCAGGTAAAACAACATTAATTAAGTCTATTCTTGGTATGGTTATTCCTAATAAAGGAGTGATTAATGTCTTGGGAGAAAATATTAAGAAAAATTCAAACTATCGACATAAAATTGACTATTTACCACAAATCGCCAATTTTCCAAGTAACCTAAAAGTTAAGGAGTTGATTAAAATGATCAAAGACTTACGTAAAAACACCAATGAAGATCAACGTTTAATTGAACTATTTAGATTAGAACCCTTTTTAGATAAAAAATTAGGAACGCTCTCAGGAGGAACCAAACAAAAAGTGAATATCGTTTTGACGTTTATGTTCGATAGTCCACTTATTATTTTAGATGAACCAACAACTGGGTTAGATCCAATTTCCTTAATTCGTTTGAAAGATTTGATTCAAGCAGAAAAAGCGAAAGGAAAGACCATTTTAATCACATCTCATATTATGAGTTTTGTGGAAGAAGTTTCAGATGAAATCGTCTTCTTACTAGAAGGTAAGATTTACTTCAGAGGTTCAATTTCAGAATTAAAAACCAAGACCAATCAGCCAGATTTTGAACATGCTATTGCGTCTATATTAACCGATAACCATGCTTAAAATATTAAAATATAGTTTTTTTGATTTAATGCGTAGCCGTTGGAGTTACGTCTATTTTGCATTCTATTTACTATTAGGAGTTGTTCTATTATTTTTGAATAACGATTTATCAAAAGCTGTCATCACGTTAATGAATGTGATTATTGTTTTGGTCCCTTTAATAGGAACCATTTTTGGAGTCATGTATTATTACAATTCTAAAGAGTTTACCGAACTTCTTTTAGCACAACCTTTAAAACGGTCTTCAATATTTCTTGGACAGTATTTAGGTGTTGCTTTGTCACTCTCAATTAGTTTAGTTCTCGGACTAGGAATCCCTTTTGTATTCTACGGTTTGTTTGAAAGTAGTGCTATTTGGGATTTTTCATTACTGCTAATAACAGGTACATTTCTAACCTTAATTTTTACGGCTTTAGCATTTAATATTGCGTTGTCAAATGAGAATAAAATTAAAGGCTTTGGCTATGCAATCCTATTATGGTTGTTTTTAGCAATTATTTACGATGGCTTATTTTTAATGACCTTAATTATGTTTGAAGATTACCCTCTTGACAAATTATCGTTAGTTGGTACCATGTTGAATCCTATAGATTTATCACGAACACTTATTCTTTTAAAATTAGATATTTCGGCATTATTAGGATATACAGGTGCTATCTTTAAGCAATTCTTCGGAACTAATTTTGGTCTTATTGTCTCTTTCGTTATGTTAACGGTTTGGGTGGTATTACCTGTGTTGAGAATTGTGTTTAAATCTCGAAAGAAAGATTTTTAGAACTGATAAATAAAATTAAATATGAAAAAGGTTTTTGTAATTGTATGCGTACTAGTTTTTATGACTGGTTGTAAAAACGAAACAAAAAAGGTAAAATCTAGTCAAGATTCTGATGTAGAAACAATTTCAATTGTGGATACTTTATCACTTAAATTGAATGCTACCGAAAAGTGGATTGCGAATGCAGAAACACATGAAGGGGTTACAAAAATGGATTCCATTATTTCAGCATTCAAAACAGGAGATTTAAGCGATTATAAAACCTTAGGTAAGACCCTTTCAAAGCAAACGGGATATATCATTAAACATTGCAGTATGAAAGGTGAGCCACATGATCAATTACATGTGGTGTTAATTCCTATGCTTGATGAAATATCAGTTTTAAGAGAAGAAAAAAATACAGAGAAAACTCAATCTGCACTTGATAATTTAGAACAGTTAATAGGTGCTTACTTTAAGTTCTTTAAAGTATGATATTAGTCATATTTTTTGCAATTACATAGCCTTAGATTTGCGGTACGATGACTGCGATAGTTCATAAAATAACAGTATTTGTTTTAGTATTTATATTATTTGCCCATAATATAAATACACTTGCTATTGTTGGTGATTTCATGATTAATCAAGAGTTCATTGCAAAAACTTTATGTATTCAAAAAGAAGAGCAAAAAGGATGTAATGGTAAATGCCAATTGCGTAAAGAATTATCTGAAAGTAATACCAATTCAAACTCTGAAACACCACTTCAAGAAAACAAAAGACTCATTTTAGACGCTTTTTTTATCTCAACTATTAGTCAAGTTGATACGTCTGATTTAGAGTCTCAATCGAGACGACATGAATTGATTAAGAATACACCAAAAATAATTAAAATGTATCTCGAAATAGATACACCTCCACCAAATTTCTGTTAGTTTTTTAAATTATAAAATCTGTTCGATTTTACTCTAGTTCTTACTTGTTTAAACAAGTGAGCAAGGGGTTTTAAGTCTTATTTTAAATATTAAAGCTAACATTATGAAATCAATTAAATTTATATATATACTATTGCCAATATTGTTTTTATCAGTACTAACAACATCTTGTTCTTCAGATGACGATGATGACGATCCTATAATCACTAACGAAGTTGAAGGGCTTTCAAAGATTCTAGACCTAACTAATGCAACCCATACAGTTGAATTATTTAATAAAGAAGGAGATTTTTATACAGGCTATAACGCAATTAGTATAAGATTAAAAGACAATGCAACAGACGCATACATCGAAGATGCTTCATTCTCATGGATGCCAATGATGCAAATGCCTACAATGCAACACTCTTCCCCAAGATCTGCAATTATAAAGGCTTCAGGAAAAAATACAGTTTTTGAAGGCTATATCATATATCAAATGACAAATACCGATGGCTCTGGTTGGTCTTTAACAGTCAACTATACTATTGATGGTGTAGATTATACAGCAAGTGATGCTATAACTGTGAGACAAAATGACAATCAAAACGTCGCTAGTTTCATGGGTAGTGATGATAGTCGTTATATCATATCACTTATCAAACCAAATAATCCAATTATAGGAATCAATGATTTAATGGTAGGTGTTCATAAAATGGAAAACATGATGACTTTTCCAGTTGTAGAAGATTATTCAATTGCATTAGATCCAAGAATGCCAGGTATGGGAAATCACAGTTCACCTAATAATACAGATTTGAATTATAGTATGGTAGATGACATGTATCATGCAGATTTATCTTTAACTATGACAGGTTATTGGGTTCTTAATTTGAAGTTCATGAATACCAATGACGATGTACTTAAAGGAGAAGATGTAACCGATGAGAACACACAAAGTTCTCTGTATTTAGAATTAGAATTCTAAATGCTTACCAATAGCTAATTAAAATTATTTCAATTTTTTTTTCCGTCAATTTTGAGTGTGGTTCATTCAAAACGATTAACCACACTCAAAAGACAGTTTGTTTCCTTTCATTTTCTAAACATTGTATTAATGAAAAAGCTCACCATATATAGTATTTGTATACTTTTTAGCGGATTTATATTCGCTCAAGAAGAGGAACCTGTTGTTGAAAAAGATACAACAAGGTTAACTGAAGTTATCGTTATCGGTAAACGTAAATTAAGTAATTATCGACAAGAAAAGACGTTGTCTAGTATTGATGATTATCTTGAAAAATCTAATAAAGTAGCCATGATAAAACGAGGTAATTATGCATGGGAACCTACAATAAATAACATGAATAGTGAACGGTTGAATGTCACTATTGATGGCATGCAAATTTTTGGCGCATGTACAGACAAAATGGACCCAATAACATCTTATGTTGATGTGTCTAATCTTGAAAAAGTAAGTGTTGGTTCTGGGCAAAATGGTACCGAAAATGGACATTGTGTAGGTGGTGGTATCGATTTACAATTGCCTTCAAGTAAGTTTTATCAATCTGGATTTAAAACGAACTTCGATTTGGGTTATGAAACTAATGGAAATTACAGAGTTGGAGGTTTAGATGTGGAATATTCTGGAAATACTTTTTACATAAATGCTGATGGTATTTTTAGAAAATCAGATAATTATGACGCAGGAGGAAATGATGAGGTTTTGTATTCTCAATTTCAAAAGTATAACATCTCAATTCAAACAGGTTTTAAGCTTTCGGAAAAGCACGCCATAGATGCGAATATCATTTATGATAAAGCGACTGATGTTGGTTATCCAGCTTTACCAATGGATGTATCTTTAGCAGAAGCTTTAATAACTTCGGTAACTCATAATTATGTAAGCGATTCAACCTTTATAAAAACGTTAGAAACGAAGCTTTATTTTAACACAATTACTCATATTATGGACGATTCCAATCGTCCAGATGTACCAATCCGAATGGATATGCCAGGTTGGAGTGATACATATGGGTTTTATTCTAAAGCTACAAGTACGATTAAAAGACACAATTTTTTATTTAATGTCAATGGATATTATAATCGGTCGTTAGCAGAAATGACGATGTACCCAAATGATTCTAGTCAGCCAGCAATGTTCATGTATACATGGCCTGATATTAGAACATTTTATACAGGAATTTTCGCAAAAGACATATTTGTATTAAATGAAAAAGAACAACTCTCAGGTTCATTGCGTTTAGGGTATCAAAATAATAGAATAGCTGAAGATGTAGGTTTAGAAAGTCTACAAATATTTTATCCTGATATTGAAGATTCAAAAAGTAGGTTTCTAACGAGTATATCTTCAAACTATAATTATAAAACAACGAACTACGATGTGTCTTTTGGGTTGGGTTATGGAGAGAGAGCTCCATCTGTAAGTGAAGGTTATGGTTTTTTCTTATTTAATAGTTTTGATAATTATGACTACATAGGAAATCCTACCTTGGATAATGAAAAAGCTATCGAAGTCAATGCTGGAGCTAATTATCATAAAGGTAAATTTCATATTGGAGTAGAGGCGTCTTATTTTTATATTATGGATTATATTATTGGTGAGATCGATGAGACACTAACGTCTATGACGATTGGTGCTAATGGTGTTAGAATTTATGAAGCTTTACCAAATGCTTCAATATTTGATGTGTATCTAAACTCTAGTTATGAATTATCAAATTCCTTTTCAGTTAATGGAACTATTGGTTATAATTATGGACAAGGAAGCAATAATGAAAAGTTACCACTGATAAGACCATTTACTTATTTAGCTGAAGTAAATTATAAAGCTAAACGATTTAATGCCGCAATTCAATTAGAAGGTAACGGAAACCAAAGTAGTTATAGTAGTTATTATGGCGAAGATGAAACACCTTCTTATGGTGTTTTAAACCTTAATTTTGGAAATGTATACCATGCTAAGGAGACTAAATTCGTTCTAAAATATGGAGTAGAAAATATCTTAGATACTAACTATTCTACCTTTGCAGATTGGAATAATATTCCTAGACAAGGACGCAATTTTTATATGAACCTATCTTTAATTCTGTAAAAATGGAGTGAGTAATTATAAATTTATACTAATTATGAACTAAAGAAACTTTCGTTGGTTGGCACATTGTCCATAGTTAAGAACTTTTTCTAAGTCTAAGGTAAAAGATTATTAATCCAAATAATTCTTCCTTTTTGTTATGCGTATTATTTTTTTTGAAAGTGTGATAAAAGTCATGTTTTTAGAAAAGTCATTATACTATTTTTGAAAATATAATAAGACAAAATTGTCCTATTAAAAAATCATATTTAATCGTATATTGAAAAAAACTATAACACCAACCAAAATGAGAAAATTAAATTTATTACTGGGCACCATAATACTTGGAATGCTTTTTTTAACATCTTGTACAGAGAGTAAAAAAAAAGAACATACAGACGCAGCTGATATTCCAGTAAGTAAAGAAATGATGGCCGAATTAACGTCACCTCCCAACGTACCACGAGGAGTTGGAAGACGTAAAGCAAAAAAACTTATTGTAAACATGGAGATTCTCGAACAAGAGGGAACCATGACTGATGGTACAACTTACAATTACTGGACCTTTGGAGGTTCGGTTCCAGGAAGTTTTATTAGAACTAGAGTTGGCGATGAAGTAGAGTTTACTTTATCTAATCATCCTGACAATAAATTACCTCACAATATCGATTTGCATGCCGTAACTGGACCTGGAGGAGGAGCAACATCATCTTTTGTAGCACCAGGACATGAGAAAAAATTCAATTTCAAAACCTTAAACCCTGGGTTATATGTATACCATTGTGCGACTGCACCAGTTGGAATGCATATTGCTAATGGTATGTATGGTTTAATTCTAGTTGAACCTGAAGGAGGTTTACCTCAAGTAGATAAAGAATACTATATCATGCAAGGTGACTTTTATACTAAAGGTGAACATGGAGAACCAGGTCTACAACCATTTGATATGCAAAAAGCGGTTGATGAAGATGCTGACTATGTTGTATTTAATGGTAGTGTAGGTGCTTTAACAGGAGATAACGCTATTACTGCAAATGTTGGTGAAACCGTTCGTCTTTATGTTGGTAATGGAGGTCCAAATTTAGTATCGTCATTTCATGTAATTGGTGAGATTTTTGACAAAGTTCATGTTGAAGGTGGTAGCACAATTAATGAAAATGTACAAACGACCTTAGTTCCTGCTGGAGGAGCAGCAATTGTAGAGTTTAGAGTAGATGTTCCTGGAACATTTATTTTGGTAGATCACTCTATTTTTAGAGCATTTAATAAAGGTGCTTTAGGAATGCTTAAAGTAGAAGGTGAAGACGATAAAAAAATATACTCTGGTGTAGTTCAAGAAGGAATTTATCAACCAGAAGGTGGTGGAATTCAAGAAATGCCAGAAAACGAAAATGTTAAAACAGTAGTGGCATCTTCAGATAAAAGCTTAGCTGAAAAAATGGAATCTGGGAAGAATGTTTATATGCAAACTTGTTTTGCCTGTCATCAAGCAGAAGGACAAGGTATTCCAAACGCATTTCCTCCTTTAGCAAAATCAGATTATTTAAATGCTGATGTCAATAGAGCTATTCAAATAGTTCTTAAAGGAAAAACTGGAGAGATTACTGTAAATGGAGAGAAGTATAACAGTGTTATGACAAGACAAGCTATTAGCAGTGATGAGATAGCTGATGTAATGACGTATATCTATAACTCTTGGGATAATAACAAAACAAATGTTACTAAGTCTCAAGTAGAAGCTGTTAAAAACGGTCACTAAACTATAATTAAAGATTAATAGCAAAAGATGATAACTGTTTTAAGACTGACATTGAGTATATCCTTATTACTAACAATGACAATGGCTCAAAGTCAGTCTAAAATGGTATCTGTAAAAGGTGGAACTT
>OJDV01000563.1_pt1 | contig 12992 bp, 11 predicted proteins | sample 1592911 | NCBI WGS metagenome assembly OJDV01 (sample SAMN05416860, study PRJEB24817) | seawater metagenome | isolation source: Sea water | place: Canada:Atlantic | collected 2013-11 | reverse complement strand
CTATATTATAATCACGAGTAACACCTAAAGTTTTACTTTCTACGGAAAATTTATCGTTTCCACCATACATAATCATTTGTTTGGCTTCAGAAGGAATGCCTTTGAATGGATCAGTCAAATTAAAATTAAAGCGCTGTGCTATGGTTTCGAATTGCTTAAAAATCCAACTATTTTTTTCCGGACCATGAGGTGCTAAAGCACCAGCCTTAATAGACAAACTATCATCAGGAACAATTTTATTTTCGTTGACTTGGTATAAAGTTCCAATACCATTACACGTTTGGCAGGCACCTTTTGGAGAGTTGAATGAAAAGTTATTAGGTTCTGGATTTGGATATGAAATACCAGAAGAAGGACACATGAGATTACGACTAAAATAACGAACCTCGTCGGTATCGTGATCCAGAACCATTAATACATCATCACCATGATACATCGCAGTATTTATAGTTTCAGAAAGACGTTTATCATTATCTGCAGTGTCATCAATTTTAAGTCTATCGATGACGATTTCTATTTCATGAGTTTTGTAACGATCGAGCTTCATTCCTTTTACTAGATCACGAACTTCGCCATCGGCTCTTACTTTTACAAAACCTTGCTTTGCGATTTGTTCAAAAAGTTCACGATAGTGACCTTTTCTAGAGCGAATAATAGGAGAGAGGACATTAATGCGTTTACCTTTATAGCTCTCTTTGATGAGGTCTTTTATTTGCTCATCACTGTAGCTTACCATTTTTTCTCCAGTATTATAACTATAAGCGTCACTTGCGCGAGCATAGAGCAGACGTAAGAAATCATAAATTTCTGTAATGGTACCAACAGTAGATCGAGGTGATTTACTTGTTGTTTTTTGTTCAATTGCAATGACAGGAGATAAGCCATCAATTTTATCTACATCAGGACGTTCTAAGCCACCCAAAAATTGTCGAGCATAGGCAGAAAACGTTTCAATATAACGACGCTGTCCTTCGGCATAAATAGTATCAAAGGCTAAAGAAGATTTTCCGCTTCCAGATAAACCAGTTATAACAACTAATTTTTCTCGTGGAATGGAAACATCAATATTTTTTAAGTTATGCACTCTGGCACCTTTGACCTCGATGAATTCGTGGAATTTGCTCATAAATAATCCTGAAAATGTGAGTTTTGCTCACAAAGTTGCAAAGGTACTTAATTTAGCAATAAAATCGAAGTATGGATCATTTAGAGTTTTGTTAAATTAGGGATTCTGCCAAAGTTTTTAAGACGTTGTTCGTTTTGTTTTATTAATTTAGTTGCTAAAGCTAAAACATGAATCTAACAGAAGACATCAAAGACTATATTGACAAAAGTGTTTTGTGTTGGCTTGCGACAGTATCTTCAGATCAAATTCCAAACGTTTCTCCAAAAGAAATCTTTGAATATTATGAACCTGAAAGCATTATTATAGCCAATATTGCATCACCTCAAACGGTTCGTAATATCAAACAAAATGCTAATGTTTGTGTGAGTTTTATTGATATTCTCGTTCAGAAAGGATTTCAAATTAAAGGTAAAGCTGAAATCGTTAGTAAAGCACATACGGAATTCTCAGCAATGGAACAGAAATTAACCAAAATGACTGGAGGACTATTTCCGTTTGCAAGCATTACAAAAATTAGAATTCAGGAAGTAAAGACCATCATTGCACCTAAATATCTGCTTTATCCAGAAACAACAGAAGAACAACAAATAGAAAGTGCTAAAAAAGCTTACGGCTTTTAAAAAACCAAACTGTATTAAATCAAATTAATAATGAAGATGAATCTAAAAATTACGTTTGTAATAGTATTAAGCTTATTGTTTTTAAGTTATAATTCTGAGGTTACTTCAGAAGATAGAACAATAGTTGAAATGAAGACCAATTATGGTACAATGGTTCTTGAACTTTACAATGAAACCCCTTTACATCGAGATAATTTTATAAAGTTAGTTAATGACAAAGCTTATGATAGCTTGCTGTTTCATCGTGTGATAGAAAGTTTTATGATTCAAGGTGGTGATCCAGATAGTCGAAATGCTAAATCTGGTGTTCTTTTGGGAGAAGGGGATTTGAAGTATTCGGTTGACGCAGAATTTAGACCAGATTTGTTTCATAAAAAAGGCGCTTTATCTACAGCTAGATCGGAAACACTTGGAAGAGTTTCTAGTGCAATGCAATTTTTTATAGTTCAAGGAAAAATCTATAACGATAGTCTTTTAGATGTATCTGATTCTAGAATAAATAAAATGTTAGCGAGACATTATTTCTTAAACCAACCAGCGAATGAAACGTTATGGACAGCCTTAAGCAAAGCAGAAGAAGAGGAAGATGAAAATCTGTATAAGATGTTAAACGATAGTGTTAAGGTTATGGTTGAGTCTTATACAGATTTTGAAAATTATAGCATTCCACAAACACAACGTGAGATTTATAAAACAATAGGAGGAACGCCTCATTTAGATCAAAATTATACGGTTTTCGGACAAGTTATTGAGGGTTTAGATATTGTAGATTCAATAGCCAAAGTAAAAAAGGATAAATGGGATCGTCCAATATCTGATGTAATCATACTTTCGGTTCGATTAAAAACGAATTAAGATAATTATGGCAAGCTCATTTCCATATTAATTTATATTTTAGTTGAGCAGTAATCAATAAATTAAATAGATGAAATTATTAGGTATAGGATCAAGAATAAATCATTCAGAATACGGTAAAGGTGTTGTCACTAATGTCACGTCAAAACATTATTGGGTTACATTTATTGATAACGGATTAGAAACTATTGAGCTAGATAGTGAATTTGAAGTTATTGAAGCTGCGGAAGACGAAGTAGATACGGTCAGCTTTTATGAAGTAGAGTGTAGTCTGGTTCAAATTCTAAAAAAATGGAGTGATGCAACTGAAGTTGTTTCTATTGCAGATAAATGGAAAGGAGGAAAATTGATTTTAGAACCAGCAGATACTAGTTTACAGAGTAAAGAAATTCCTATTGATGGGTTTTTCCATAAGATTACAATGGTTAGAGATCGATTACGAGTTATGGAACAGAAAATTAACTCCAGTAAGAATCTTGATGAACAAGAAAAAATAGATCTTCAACAATATATTACAAGGAGTTACGGAAGTTTAACCACATTTAATGTGCTATTTAAACTGAAAACTCAGCAGTTCACTGGGCAGAGGAGCTGATAATATTTGTATTTCATTTTTTGTTTTTGAAAGCACTGTTTTTAGAAAACATTGATTTTATTTGGAAAATTCCAAAATGTAAAGTATATTTGTCATATAGTAAAAATAATTTTACTTAATATAAAATATACTTGTCAATTATGGAACGAAATAGTTTTGTTGAATGTGAGAGAAAGGGTTTAAATAAATTAATCAATTTTAGGTTACCATACTTTTTCTATAAAGTAGGAATGGTTATAGTAGGAGCTTCAATTGTCATGATGTTTGTTAGGGCATTTGCTTTAGATGGTGACCAAGAAATACTAAAAGAAGTCTTACAAAAAGGAATCTTAATAGGAATGTTACTTATGTCCATTGCTAGAGATAAGGATGAAGACGAGATGGTTGTGAAATTAAGAATGCAATCTTATACTTATGCATTTATAGCTGGTGTTCTATATGCTTTAATTATGCCATTTGTTGATTTAGGTGTATCTACCATAGTGAATGGGGAAGGAGAAGTCTATAAAGATTTAGGCGATTTTCAATTATTGTTATTTATCCTAATGGTACAGCTCTTATGTTTTCATACTTTAAAACGTATGAGATAATGGAAAATACTATAAAAGTAGAACGTGCTATTTTGAGTCTTACTCAAGATGATTTAGCCAAAAAAATCGGTGTATCTCGTCAAACGATTAACTCTATTGAAGCCAATAGATATGTGCCATCAACAGTTTTAGCTTTAAAGCTTTCGGATGTATTTAGTAAACCAGTTAATGACTTTTTTAAACTGAGTGTTGATGATTAGTCTAATTATATTAATCGTTAAGTTTTTAGTACAAATAGTTATAGCAATTCTTTAAGTATCTTCAATCCTTGTGTTGCAGTTTCTGATATTACATTTAAATGCTCTTTGCTATCCATTGCTGGATTAGGATCAATGAAAAAAGTGGGAGTGTTTTCAGGAGCATAATGCATCAAACTTGCAGCAGGATAGACTTGCATTGACGTACCAATAATTACTAAAACATCTGCTGTTGCACAGATTTCCATTGCTTTGTCAATCATAGGAACAGCTTCACCAAACCAAACAATATGTGGTCGTAATTGATGACCTTTTGGGCAAGTATCTCCGAGTTTGATATCGGTCTTGTGTTCAAATGAAGTAAATTCATCCACAACGTTTCTTGCTTTTAATAATTCGCCATGTAGATGAACAACATTAGTACTTCCAGCTCTTTCATGTAAATCATCAACATTTTGAGTAATGATGGTGACCTTATAATCATTCTCTAAAGCTACTAAATCGAAATGTGCAGAATTTGGTTCGACTTCTAATAATTGCTTTCGACGCTGATTGTAAAACTCTAGGACTAATTCTGGGTTATTGTGAAAGCCTTCAGGTGTTGCAACTTCCATAACATCATGACCTTCCCACAATCCGTTAGCATCTCTAAAAGTTTTTAATCCGCTTTCGGCACTCATTCCTGCACCAGTTAATACGACAATATGTTTCATTACTAATCTTTTTTTGTTTTCCAAGCTTTAAAATCTTCAGTCTGAATAAATAACTCAAGAATATTCTCACCAGATTCATCGTCTTCTTCCAAATAAACAATTAAAGATGATTTGTCATATCCTTCAGCTAATAATGTGTCTAAATAAATTATAGCATCCGCATAGTTTTCCATCATAACTAAGACATTAAGATATCCAACTTGACCATCAAAAAAACCAGGATAATCTTCAATAATAAAGGAGAACATATTAAAAGCTAAATCATAATTGCCATCTTGAAAAGCCACAGTGCCTTTTATAAAGTTTAGAAAGTCATCTTCGGTTTCGTTTTGTAACTGATTAATTACTTGGATGGCTTCAAAATATTCTTCTCTAAATATATGGTAATCAATTCTGTTTAATGCTAATGTTGGATCCTCTGGGAAAGTAGATATTAAATCTTCTAAAGACTTTAAATACTTTGTTTCGTCAATCTGACTTGCCATTAAGGTTTTGAGTATGAGAACAAATTTTTCTTTAGAAAGACCAGACTCTAACTTTTCCATGGCTTCGTAAGCTTTGTCAAATAAACCAGATTTGTTATACATTATAGCATTAAATAAGGTCTTTGAATCTTTATCTATCTGATATTGTTTGCCATCATCTTCTTTTTCAATCTCTGGAATTGAATACCTTAATAATCTACCTATAGTATCTGCTAAAAATTCACCAGTGACATAGACGTAAATATCAGAAAATTCAATTTTATTTTTATTCTTTTGGATTCTATAATTATGATAGTTCATGCCAGTTTCCAAAGAATATAATCTAAAAAGGAGGTAATAGGTTTGGCTTTCATAATCATAACTATAATTTATAAAGTCATAATAAGAGCCATTTTCAACTTCAGTAATAATTCTAGTTGGAAATGAATCTAAAGATTTTTTTAAGCCATTTGTAAAACCTTTAACAAATTCATCTTCTCGATTTATTTCAGGATAATAATTGAAAACATTTTCAAAAAACGACTCTTTATTAAATTTTGAATTATAATTATCTGGATTATTTTCATGTATTGATGCTTCAATAAAACTACCAAAGGCAATTACTTTTTCTGTATTCTCTTCGTTATATGTAATAGTATCTTTAAAGGATTCTTTCAAATTTTCTTGAGCATTACTAGTAAAGATGCTAATTATTGAAATTGAAAAAAGGAGCGTTATGTTTTTAAATTCCATAAGTTTTTTTAATTTCAACTAATATAAAACTTTTTAATGACGGATTTAAAACTTCTTAAACATCTTGAAGGTTACCTCACAGAACATCGTAAAGAGCGTTTTGCAAAGGTGTTATCTCAACGTACAAAACATTTTACTGTTGCTACCGAAGATGTATATCAATTACATAACACAAGTGCTGTAATTCGAAGTTGTGATGTATTTGGTATTCAAGAAGTAAATATTGTTGAAGAAATTAATAGCAAGAACATCGATAGTGAAATTGCTATGGGAGCACAGAAGTGGGTAGATTTAAATCGATATAATTCTGTAAAGGATACTATTTCAGATTTAAAACAGAAAGGATATCAAATTGTAGCAACAACTCCTCATGAGAAAGATGCTATGCTTCATGATTTTGATGTGACAAAGAAGTCTTGTTTTTTCTTCGGAAGAGAAACAGAAGGGTTATCACAAGAAGTCATTGATCAAGCAGATTGCTTTTTGAAAATTCCTATGGTTGGATTTACCGAAAGTTTAAATATTTCTGTATCAGCAGCTATCATCTTACAGCATGTTACAACTAAACTGAAGCAATCTGATATCAATTGGCAACTCACAGAAGAAGAGCAACAAGAAAAACGAATAGATTGGTGTAAGAAAACAATTAAAAGTTATGAGGAAATAATTGAACGTTTTTATCAAAAAAAATAAATGAATCTGAACTGGAAGACTGTAAGCTTTCTAGAATCGACCAGATTTTTTACTTCTACTCAAAACTTTATACTCTTCATAACATTCACTAATAGCATCTAATACTTGAAGATCATTAGCGGTTTCTATAAAGTCTTTTGAATAATTACACTGATTGATGATTTCATCTAAATCATATTTATCAACTTGTAGCAGGACCAAGAGCATTTCTCTATCAAAGCGTGACGCTAAATTATTTCTAATTTCATCATCTTGCTTCATCTTTTTGAGCTTACGTAACTCGTTTGGTTTTTTTCCAAACATATTGTGTAAGAAATCCGCAGGATTAAAAAGAGCGCCCAATACTTTATTTACGGCATTTGGTCTTCTGTTTCCAGCTTCATAACCTTTATTAGATAATCCAGAAATACTATATCTATAATTAGATTTTATAGGTACTTGTTTAATATCAACAGCTAAATAACCAGTCAATTTTAACTGATTAACAACAACTTCTTCAAGTGCTAAAGCCAATTCAGTCATGCCTATTTCTGTATTTCCAAACTTAAGCCAGTCGTTTGTGACTCTAACTTTAATGGATTTATAACCTAAATACGAAAAGTGAAGTGTATCATTCACCTTTGCTTTAATTTCAAAAACACCTCCATCATCAGTTGATGTACCAATAACTTGATTCAAATTAACAATATTTACACGATCTATTGGTAAATCAGTAGAGACATCAATAACAGTTCCCATAACAGATATTGGATCTTGGGCAAAACAAATTACTGTGGTAAAAAAAAGAAAAGCAAGTACTTGTAGGTGTCTCATGTATTTAAATTACGTTATAAAAATAGTAAACAAAAGTAAATAACTTGATTAATGCTTAATAATTTGACTTAAAATTAACAAGACGCAATTTCCATTACATCACATAATCGGAAAAACAACGCATATTGTCGAATATTTTCTCCAGACTTAGTTCATATAAATATTATCACTAATTTTCTTTACTATTTTAGTTTTTTACACACAATAATAGATATGTATTTAAATAAGACTTTGTTTTGTTTACTGTTGCTTTTTTCTACATGCCTTTTAACAGCTCAAAATGAAACTGCAAATTGGTATTTTGGTGATAATGCTGGAGTCACTTTTAACAGTGGTACACCAGTTGCTTTATTGGATGGACAGTTAAGTACTACTGAAGGTTGCGCAACCATATCAAATAGTTCTGGGCAATTATTATTTTATACCGATGGTATAACCGTTTGGGATAAAACTCATGCTATTATGCCTAATGGCACAGATTTACTTGGAGATCCTTCAAGTTCGCAATCTGCAATTATAGTCCCTAAACCAGGAAGTATAAATACCTATTATATATTTACAGTAGATAATGAAGGCGGACCAAATGGTTTACAATATTCAGAGTTAGATTTGTCATTAAACTCTGGGAATGGCGATGTTACAGCTAATAAAAATGTTTTACTTAGTACTCCAACATCAGAGAAAATATCTGCTGTTCAGCATGCAAATGGAGTAGATTTTTGGGTAATTACTCATGGATTTGATAATTCTATTTTTTTAGCTTACGAAGTAACGGCTGCAGGTGTAAATACTACAGCAATTGAATCAAATTCAGGTACATCACATGGAGGAAATGCTCCAGATGCCATTGGTTGTTTGAAATTTTCACCAAACGGAGAGCGACTTGCACTTGCAAAATCATTTAGTTCATCGTTTGTTGAGATTTTTAATTTTGATGCTACTTCAGGAATTGTTACTGATCCAATTAATCTTACAGGAATGTTTTATAATTTGACTTCTGAAGGCGGAGCTTATGGTATAGAATTTTCATTAGACAGTAATTTATTATATGTAACTGATCTTAATACTGGAACTGGTCTATCTCGAATTCATCAATTTAATCTCACACTTAACAACCAAACCGATATTTCTAATTCAGATTTTATTCTTTATGATGGTAATGGGCTTTTTGGAAGTTTACAACTAGCTATTGATGAAAAAATATATATTGCAAGGGCTGAATCTACGTTTCTAAGCGCTATTGATAACCCAAATGAAATAGGTGTTTCTGCGAATTTTGTAAATAATGCTGTTAATTTAAACAGTTTATCAGCGTTTGGGTTACCACCTTTTATTCAATCGTATTTTAATGTTGGTATTCAAATTGAAAACACCTGTTTTGGTGGTCAAACACAATTTTCAGTGAACTCTACTGAAGCTATTTTTTCTATTGAATGGGATTTTGGTGATGGCACGACTTCATCTGATGAAAATCCTGAACATACATACAGTGCTGTTGGTAGTTATGATGTTATTGTTGAAGTATCTTCAGCCACTGAAACATTATCGCTTACAAGAACTGTTGAGATTTTTGGAGTTCCAACAGCAAATGTCGTTTCAAATTATAAATTGTGTGATGATAGTTCTAATAATGGTTTTGAGATTTTTGATTTGAGCTCAAAATCGATTGAAGTTTATGGAGGTCAATCTACAAGCATATTTGACTTAGAGTTTTATTCAAGTTTAGAAGATGCAGAAAACAGAATAAATGCATTACCTAATTCTTATACAAACACTGCAAATCCTGAATTAGTTTATGCAACGTTATTTAATACAAATAACGCGTCATGTTATATTATTTCTACTTTTGAACTTATTGTAAATACATCACCAATTTCTAGCATTGTTGGTGATTTTAGACTCTGCGATGACGAGGTAGTTGACGGTTTAGAATTAGTCGATTTAGGATTACTTGATCCTGCTGTTTTAAACGGTCAGTCTTCTACTGTGTTTTCAATTAGCTATCATATTAATCAGGACGATGCTGATAATAATGCTAGTCCTTTAGATATACCATATCAAACCATAACTAACCCTCAAATTATTTATGCGCGAATTGAAAATATAAATAATGTTTCATGTTTTAGTACCACAGAAATAAATATTATTGTCGATGATCAATTAATAGCCTACCAACCTAATAACATGAATGTTTGTGACGATGAGATTTTTGATGGCTTTGAAACATTTACACTAAACCTTCAAAATCCTCAAATTTCAAATGGTCAAACAGGATCATTTGAAATTTCTTACCATTTAAATGAAGAAGATGCAATTGCTGATGCTAGTCCTTTAAATAACAATTATCTAAATGTTAGTAATCCGCAGACAGTATATGCCAGAATCGAAAACTCTACAAACTTAAATTGTTTTGATGTGACTTCATTTCAACTTGAAGTTTTAGCTTTACCTGATATCGTAACTCAAGAAACCTATTATTTATGTACTGGTGAAACTATTGAATTAGAAGCTGATGAAGGTTACGATTATTACAATTGGTCAACAGGAGCAACAACCAGAGCTATTAACATTGATGGAGAAGGAACATATACTGTTGAAATAATTGATGATTTTCAAACTACACCACCAATTAGTTGTTCAAGAATTAAAACCTTTACTGTTATAGAATCTGATGCTGCTGAAATTATTTCAATTCAAATTGACGATTGGTCACAAAATAATAACACTGTTGCTGTTTTTGTTGATGGTATTGGTGATTATGAATATTCTTTAGATGGTTTTAGTTATCAAAACAGTAATACATTTACAAGTTTATCACCAGGAACGTACACCGTATTTGTTAGAGATATAAATAATTGTGGTATTGTTTCAGAAGAAGTATTTTTGTTATATTACCCGAAATTTTTCACGCCAAATGGAGATGCTTATAATCCGACTTGGCAAATTATCAATGCATCGGCTGAACGTGATTTAGAAGTTTTAATTTTTGATCGTTATGGAAAATTATTAGCCGAGTTTAGTGGCTCATCAATAGGATGGGATGGGACATATGGTGGTCAAAATATGCCAGCTGCAGATTATTGGTTTGTAGTAAAACGACCAGGCAATGGTAAAACCTACAAAGGTCATTTTGCATTAAAACGCTAATATTATTTTTTACTAAAGAAATAAAAAAGGTGATTTAAATATATCTAAATCACCTTTTCTAATTTTTATTAATCTCTACGTCTTGAACGTCTTGGCCTGTCAGATCCAGAACTGCTTTCTGAACGTCTAGAAGGTCTTGAATCTCCTCCTGAACTTCGTCTGTCACTTCTGTCACCAGAATCACTTCGTCTTCCCGATCCTTCAGATGAACGTCTGTCGCCTCTGTCACCAGAATCACTTCGTCTTCCTGATCCTTCAGATGAACGTCTGTCACTTCTGTTACCAGAACCAGAATCACTTCGTCTTCCAGATGAACGTCTGTCATCGTTACGTCTTCGATCTCCACCACCAGAGCGTCCACCTCCAGAAGAGCGTCCACCACCAGAGCGTCCGCCACCACGACTTCTTCCGCCACCTCCACGGTCTTCACTAACTTCAACATTAACGAATCTTCCGTCATGTTTAAAATCGGTGAAAAAGGCTAATACTTTTTCTTGAACTTCTTTTTCAGTATTAAAGAAAGAAAAACTCTCTTTTACATCAACTTTAAATACATCATCACGACCTAACTCTAAAACCTCCTTTAAGAAATCTTTCAGTTTCATCCAATCGTAACCATCTTTTCGTCCAACGTTAATAAAGTAACGTGATTCATTTTTACTTCCGCCATAACCTCGTCCACCACTGTCACCTTCAGAATCTCTAGAAGATGCGCTAGGAACATTAAGTTTCTTAGATTTTTGGTAGTAATTATAGAAGCGTGTAAATTCAACAGAAAAGAATTTTTTAATCAATTCATCTTTATCTGTATCTTCAAATAATTCGTTAATGCTTGTTAGATGTTTGTCAATCTCGTCATTAACTTCAGTATTGTGTATTTTGTTTGCGAGTGACATTAACTGTACTTCGCAGATTTCCATTCCGTCAGGAATTTCCTTTTTCTCAAATTCTTTCTTGATGATACGCTCGATACCTTTAATCTTACGAACTTCACTTTTAGAAACAATCACCATAGAAATACCTGTTTTACCAGCACGTCCAGTACGTCCAGAGCGATGCGTGTAAATTTCAGGTTCGTCGGGTAATTGGTAATTAATTACGTGAGTTATGTTATCAACATCAATACCACGAGCAGCTACATCAGTAGCAACTAACATTTGTATTTGTTTGTTTCTGAAAGATTTCATCACCATATCACGTTGGTTCTGACTTAAATCTCCATGTATAGCTCCTGCACTATAACCGTCTTCGATTAAGTTTTCTGCAACTTTTTGAGTATCACGTTTTGTACGACAGAAAATCACAGAAAAGATATCTGGATTAGCGTCACATAAACGTTTTAAGGCTTGGTAACGATCTCTTGCATTTACGAGATAGTATTCGTGTGAGACTTGACTTGTACTTTCATTTCTGTTTCCTACAGTAATTTCAATAGGATTATCCATGAATTTTTTTGCAATATTTGACACCTCTTTTGGCATCGTTGCAGAAAATAACCATGTGCTTTTATCATCAGGCGTATGCGATAAAATATCAGTGATATCCTCATAGAATCCCATGTTAAGCATTTCATCAGCTTCATCTAAAACCGCGTATTCAATTTTAGAAATATCCACCATTCTTCTACTAATCATATCTTTCATACGACCAGGAGTAGCGACAATAATTTGCGCACCACGTTTTACTGCTCTTGCTTGATCTTGGATACTAGCTCCACCATAAATAGCAACAACATTTAAACCTTTACAATACTTACCGTATAGTTTAAGTTCGTTAGTGATTTGTAAACAGAGCTCACGAGTAGGAGAGAGTATCAATCCTTGAGTCGTACGACTATCGATATCTATTTTTTCTAGCATCGGAAATCCGAATGCTGCTGTTTTACCAGTTCCTGTTTGCGCTAAGGCAACAAGATCGGTATCATCTTCTAATAAAATTGGGATTGCTTTTGCTTGTACATCACTAGGTTTTTCAAATCCTAAATCGTTAATAGCTGCAATAAGGTCTTCATTAAGACCGAGTTCTTGGAATGTGCTCATTCTTTTGTTTTGTATTCGATTATGTCCTTTGGTGTTACAAAAGAAGCGAATCGACATACTAAACACTTAAACTTCTAGGTAACACATCCTCACTCTGAGGAATTTAACGTCCCGATTCTTCGGGATTTTTCAAGGTGCAAAGATAGGCTTTTATTTGGATAATCAATATTCTAGCTTCTCTCCATTGAAAGTAAAGTTTAAACCCTCTGCTAAAAGCCGCTTTTTAAAATTTTCTATTTATCGTGCTTTCCCTATTTTTCTAGTTAAATCATTCTGTATAATGATATATATCATTGTGTGAATTTTACAATCCTCTTACCTTTTTAACCGGAAATAATTCCGGAAAATTTACTCAATGTTGAGTATTTAATAATAAATAAAACTTAA
>OJDV01000562.1_pt1 | contig 12993 bp, 13 predicted proteins | sample 1592911 | NCBI WGS metagenome assembly OJDV01 (sample SAMN05416860, study PRJEB24817) | seawater metagenome | isolation source: Sea water | place: Canada:Atlantic | collected 2013-11 | reverse complement strand
ACACAGAGTAGATCGTCGGCAGCGTCAGATGTGTATAAGAGACAGATCAAATACAATTACAAAAACTTAGTGATTTAACTCCTTTATGGCAGATAAACAAACAACAAAAATTTGCTCAGCTAAAGATTGAAAATGCTCAAATGTTCAATAAAATTAAGTCACTTGATATTAAGGTAAGGTTGGATCACAAATTACAAAAAAAATACTTCACAGAAAACGAAAAACTTAAACCAGATTATATTCCACGTGGTGGTAATTCCATCGATGGATTTAGTTGTTATTCAACAGTTGAAGGCACATTTTCGCGAATGGAATCATTAGTCAGTGATAATCCATTATTGGTTGAAATTATAGACATAGGTGACAGTTGGGAAAAATCCATGAACTCAAATAATGGATATGACCTAAAAGTATTAAAAATCACCAATCAAAATATCGTAGAAGACAAACCGATTGTATTTATCACATCAGCCATACATGCCCGAGAATATACAACTGCAGAACTAACAACCAGGTTTGCTGAATATTTGTTATCAGAATATGACACAAATTCAGATGTAAAATGGATGTTAGACCATCAGGAAGTGCAATTATTAATACATACCAATCCAGATGGTAGAAAAAAAGCCGAAACGGGCATTCTATGGCGTAAAAATACAAATCAAGCCTATTGTTCCCCAAATAGTAATAATAGGGGGGCTGATTTAAATAGAAATTACCCTTTCCTTTGGCAGGGAGGTGGTGATCAGTGTGGATCAACATACCCAGGTGCCACTGCACAATCTGAGCCAGAATTAATGTCTGTAATGAATCATATAAATAATATTTATGATGATAAACGTGGAGATCTTAATACAGATCCTGCAGATGAAGATACTGCAGGTGTGTTTTTGGATATACACAGTTCAGGTCAACTTGTATTGTGGCCTTGGGGCTTTACAAATACTAATAATCCTAATGCCAGCCAGTATGAGGCTTTTGGGAGAAGAGTGGCTTATTATAACCAACATACACCTGAGCCAATTAGTGATTTTACAATTGCATTAGGTAGTTCTGTTGATACCACATATGGACAATTAGGTGTAGCATCTTTGGCATTTGAATTAGGAACTGAATTTTTCGAAGAATGTGATTTATTTGAGTCAACTGTCTTTCCAGATAACCTTGAAGCACTACTCTATGTTACACGGGTTGCTAGAACTCCTTATATCACGCCATTGGGTCCAGATATTGAAGATTTGAACATAGTGCCCAATTATGTTTTACCCAATCAAGCTTTTATTGTAACTGGTTCAGCCAATGAAGATCGGTATAACCATTCTCATGGCAGCCAACTCTTTGATCAAGTTCAACAAGTCGATATGTATATTAATGACTTTCCATGGCTAGAACTCAATGCACAGCCATTATCTGCACTTGATGGGAATTATGATTCGGCTTTCGAAAGTTTTAATTCTGAAATCAATGTTAATCAATTATCAGTAGGACAACACATTGTTTATACTGTTGCCAAAGATTCTAATAATACCTCGGGTGCAGTGTATTCTAAGTTTCTCAATGTAGTTGATGAAAATCTTGTTGGCACAGTTAACGGTACTGTTACAGATGCCATTACTGGTATGGCTATTAATACTGCACAAATAGAGATTAATCAATCATTTTCTTTGTCTAATGAATCTGGTCATTATTCTTTATTAGTGGAACCCACAATTGGTACTTTATCTGTTAATGCTATTGGGTATGCCAGTAAATCTTTAAGTAATATTGAAGTGATTCAACAACAGGTCACTAATGAAAATATTCAATTAGAACCATTTTGTAGTATTTACTCAGACGATATTGAATCAGGAATTAATGGTTGGACCGCCAACTCTCCATGGGCTATTGTTAATAATCAATCATCCAGTCCAACGCATTCATGGACTGATAGTCCAAATGGAGATTATGCGAATAATGTCAATAAATCAATCACCTCAAGTAACATAGCCATTACAGGTGCAGATAGTTTGGAAGTGGGATTCAACCACCTATGTAATACAGAAGCTGGTTTTGATTTTGGTCATGTTGAAGTTAATTTTGATAACAATGGATGGCAAAACATTTTATCATGTAACGGACAGACTGTTTGGAAAAGCGAGAGAGAATCATTTCCAATTCCAGATAATAGTCAACAAATGCAATTGAGATTTAGATTGACATCAGATAGTTTTGTCACTGAAGATGGTTGGTATATTGATGACATTAATGTTCGTGTCAGTGGGTTACCTTGCAGAGATGTTTTTGACGATGTCATATTTCAAGATGGGTTTGAATCATAGTATACCAGATGTGCTAAGCATGATCATCCTACGTATTATTGTTCTGAACCAGGACAATCTTTAAATTTACAGTTGTTTTTATGATTTCTACTAACGAATGTCCCATCAGGGCATTCTTTTACATCTGCTGTACATGTAATTGATTTCTTGCCTTTTACTATTTCATTGCAGGCATGAAATTCACAATTATTTGCCGGATCTCTGCTAACACTATTCCCATCTGGGCATACTTTGGCATCCTTAGAACAGGCCTTCAATACTACTTCATTAGTCGGTGTTTTGTTATTTGATGGTTTATCTTCAGTTGCATAAGCCTCTGAGTTGGTATCTTTTTGTTGGCAAGCTGTAACGATAAACATTGTAAAAACGGCCATCAAGATATGTTTCATATTTTTTTCTCCCAAAATTCTGCTTTGCCCATAATTGGGTCTAATTGATAATGATTAAATCCAAATTTGCGGTATGAATTTATGGCAATTACATTCTGTTCTAAAACTTCTAATGTTAATTTACAACAGTCTCTCTCTTTGCCAATTTCTTCCACCATGGTTAGCATCTTTGTGCTTAGGCTCATGCCTCGGAATTCGGTTGCAACAATAAGGTCATGAATATTGATTAATGGTTTACAGTTAAATGTAGAAAACCCTTCAAAACAATTGAGTAATCCTGCTGGCTGTCCTTCTACATAAGCCAATATACTAATCGCATTGGAGCGATTTGATAATGCATAGACAAGATTTTGTGCGACATAATCAGGAAGGGCTTCATTACCACCCATTGGATCATTTGCATAACAGTCTAACATTTCTATGATGTGGCGACCATGCTGAGGATCATTGTAGTTTGCTTGTACTATTTTAATTGTCATTACATATCTCCAATTGTTAAGTGGCAGTTAATCATTTATTTTGAACTTTTAAAGGCTGCTAGTTTTTCTTCTGAAACCGCCGTTTGGTGTTTTTCTTTCCATTGAGAATAGGGCATTTTGTAAACATATTCTCTGGCTGATTCTTTGTCTAATGACACTCCTATATTTTCAGCTTCTTGACTCATCCAATTAGATAAGCAATTGCGGCAAAAATTAGCTAGTATCATTAAATCTATGTTTTGCACATCTTTTCGTTCATCAAGGTGATTGATTAACCGATCAAATGCTAAGGCTTTAATTTCTGTTTCTTTTTCCATAACCCTTCAGTTTAATTATGTTAAAATCCATCTTATCATTATCTATAACTCTCATAAAGAATAAAATCATGACAGCTCAAATATTAGACGGCAAATTAGTTTCGCAAAAAATGATCACAAGTATTGGTCAGAAAGTGACAAAAAGGATCAATAAAGGCCACAAACCACCTGGCTTAGCTGTGATTTTAGTCGGTGATAATCCAGCATCAGAAATATATGTTCGCAACAAAGTAAGGGCTTGTGAAAAAGCTGGTATAATTTCCTCATCACACAAATTGACTAGAAATGTTTCTGAAAAGGAGCTGTTTCACATCATTGATGAACTCAATGAAGACGATGATATTCATGGAATATTGGTACAATTGCCATTGCCTCAACACATTAATGAAACCCATGTAACTAACCGTATTATGCCAAACAAAGATGTTGATGGTTTTCATGCAGAAAATGTTGGTCGATTGGCATTAAGGCAACCGGGTTTACGTCCATGTACACCAAGAGGGATTATGACATTACTACATGAATACAATATAATTCCCAAAGCCAAACATTGTGTGATAGTTGGTGCATCAAATATTGTTGGGCGCCCATTGTTGTTAGAAATGTTGTACCAAGGGGCTACTGTAACCTGCTGTCATCGATTTACTGATGATCTTGAAAAACATGTGCGCAGTGCAGATATTTTATGTGTTGCGGTTGGAAACCCTAATATTGTAAACGCAGAGTGGGTACCAGATGGCTGTATAGTTATAGATGTGGCGATTAATCGCAAGGAAGATGGTAAATTGTGCGGAGATGTTGATTTTGAAGCGGTAAAGGATAAGGTATCTTGGATATCTCCAGTACCTGGTGGAATAGGGCCAATGACCGTAGCCACTTTGATGCAAAATACCTATGAGGCCAGTTTGTTATAGAATAAAAAAAAGGGTTATGAATAACCCTTTTTGTCTAAAGCTCTCTATAAGAAACAGTTTATAGTTTTTCCATTAATTCCGGAACAACTTTAAATAAATCACCAACCAAGCCAATGTCAGCCACTTCATATATGGGAGATTCACCATCTTTGTTAATGGCAACAATGGTACCAGCATCCTTTATACCAGTTAAATGTTGGATGGCGCCTGAAATACCAAAACACATATACAGATCTGGGGCAATAATTTTGCCTGTTTGACCCACTTGCATTTCATTCGGGCAATACCCGGCATCAACGGCAGCACGAGAGGCGCCTGTTGCTGCCCCAATTTTATCTGCCAAGTTATACATCAGTTCGAAATTCTCTTCACTGCCCAGTCCACGACCACCTGAGATAACTTTGGCTGCAGTTTGAAGGTCAGGACGTTCTGAGTTTCCTGATTGTAGTTCAATAAATCTGGTTTCATTTTGATCATTGTTATTGTCATGATTTTCAACAGTCGCTGAACCAGATGTCATGTCATTGGTTTTAAATGAAGCAGTACGAATTGTTGCTACAATTTTATCTTGCGGTGCATTAACAGTAATCACTGCATTACCAGCATAAATAGGACGTTTGAAAGTTTTTGCGTCGATTACTTGCATGATGTCGCTGATTTGGTTCAAGCCCATTAGCGCAGCCACACAAGGCATAATATCTTTACCAAATGTAGTTGATGGGCCAAACACATGTGTATAGTTGCTGGCTAATTCAGCAATTTTTGGTGCAATTCCTGCGGCCAATTTCCATTGGTCGGTTGGTGTTGACACAGCATGGACAGTGTTCACATCAGATAATTTACTGGCCTCTACTGCAATAGAGTCGACATTGTCAGAGAAAACCACTAAATCAATTATGGCTCCATCGATTTGTTTTGCCGCAGTAACAGCTTTTGCTGTGCCTTGATTGATAGCAACACCATCGTGTTGTGCAAGAATAAGTATTTTACTCATTATACTAACCCCTTTTCTTTTAATAGTGAGACCAATTCATCAACAGATTCAACCATGATGCCTTTTTCTCTTGGTTGTGGCGATTCGTATTTTTGAATGCTTAATTCGTTGTCATTAAAGCCATTTAATGTATCAGCGATTGAAATGATATCCAATGGTTTCCTTTTGGCTTTCATGATATCTGGTAATTTAACAAAACGCGGTTCATTGAGTCTTAAATCGGTTGAGATAACCGCTGGTAATGTGACTTCAATTGTTTCTAGTCCAGCATCAACTTCTCTTGTAGCCAAAGCTGTGGTTTCATTGACTTCGAGTTTTGAGACAAATGTGGCTTGAGGGCGTTTCCATAAAGTGGCCAACATTTGAGGCGTTTGGTTATTGTCATCATCAATGGCTTGTTTGCCCATGATAACCAATCCAGGTTGCTCTTTTTCAACAATGTTAAGAAGAGAAGTGGCTGCTTTTAAAGATTGAATTTCAACATCAGATTCAATCAATATGGCGCTATCTGCCCCCATAGCTAATGCCGTTCTTAGTTGTTGTTGGGCAGTATTGGGTCCTATGGATACTACAATGACTTCTGATGCTTTACCTGCTTCTTTTATACGTAAGGCTTCTTCAATGGCAATTTCATCAAATGGATTAATGCTCATTTTTACACCATCTGTAGCCACACCAGAACCATCTGGCTTCACTTGAACACGCACGTTATAATCAACTACACGTTTTATTGCGACTAAAATTTTCATATGTATTTTCTCGAATAAATTAGGTTATTTTGTTAGAGGGTTTTCAATAACTCTTTTTAATATATTCCATGAGTTATGCAAAGCTCTCTGTGATTCTAATAAAGTAATTTAACATTACCGATTAATTTTGGCGTGATTATATCATTTGATACCAATAAAGCCACTAATTATGCGAATTATGCTTTAAGTATGACATGACTTATTGGTATAATTTTCCCATATAACTTTTATTGGATAATAAACTATGAAATTGGTATTCCCACACAAAGAACACAAAGATTTTGAGCTCATCGGTGACAGTTTTACAATTGGCAGTTCTGATGATGCAAACATCAAAATTGAAGCATTAGGTATGAACGCTGTACATGCGACAATTTTAAAAGATGGCAATGAATACTCACTTCAAATTGATAATCCAGCCTGTATGGCATCTGTTAATGGAAGATTGGTAAAGGAAAACAGAGAAGTAAGAGAAGGAGATCTGATGATCATTTCACAAGTTCACTGTAAAATTGTAGGTGAAACTGAAGAACAACCTGATGATAATCGCACCAGAATTAGAATGGCATTACCTAAATTTGTATTGCGTGGAGTTTCAGGTGTTTATTTTGGTAAAACCTTTCCATTACGCGGAAAAACTTCATTAGGCAGACACTCTGATAATGATATCTTTGTCAATGTCGATGGCATATCAAGAAAACATGCAGTGATTACTGTATTACCTGATGGCCTGCAAATAGAAGACTCAGGCTCATCCAATGGAACCTATGTTAATGGTGAAAAAATAACAAAGCAAGAATTAAATATTGGCGATGAAATTAAATTAGATAACATACGATTTTTGATTCAATCACCTGGTATGCAAGTTGACAAGAAAACTCAAAACTTTAAAACTGATGAAGTTACAACCCAACCATCATTAAAAACACAAGCAGATCCAAACGCCGTTCAACCATCAGGTTCAGCGGTTAAATGGATAGTCACTGTTGTGGTCTTATTGGCTGCTGCTGCAGGTGGTGCATGGTACATGGGGTTACTTGATAAGTTTTTATAATCATTATTAATGCACAGGGAAGTGTGTTTAATAATCTCACAACATTAATTTAGCTGGTGAAACATAATAAATGAAAGAAACCAATATAGAAGATCCAAACTATTTCCATAAAGTTGTTGATTGCCAATATGCATGCCCCGCGCATACCCCAGTTCCTGAATACATTCGCATGATTGCTGCACAAAGATTCGATGATGCTTATATGATCAATTGGGAATCCAATGTTTTTCCAGGTGTATTAGGCAGAACCTGCGATCGCCCATGTGAACCAGCTTGTAGAAGAGGGCGCATTGAAGAAGAGCCAGTTGCAATCTGTCGATTAAAACGGGTAGCTGCTGACAATAAAAGTAACATATTAGACAGGTTGCCAAATATTCCAGAACAAAAAAATGGTAAAAAAATCGCCCTTATTGGTGCCGGACCTGCTTCCTTAACTGTGGCTCGAGATTTAATGCCACTGGGATATGAAGTTGATTTGTATGATGACCAGTATAAAGCGGGTGGTTTTATGCGCAGTCAAATACCAGCATTTCGATTGCCAGAAACAGTATTGGACGAAGAGGTCAACTACATATTAGACATGGGAGTGACCAAGCATTTTAATCAAAAAGTAAACAGTTTGAAATCAATAGTTGATAAAGATTACGATGCCATATTTATAGGAACTGGAGCTCCTAGGGCCAGAGATTTACCTAAATTAGAAGGCCGCCAAGAAGGCGATAAAAATATTCATTTAGGAATTGATTGGTTAGCCAGTGTCGCATTTGAACACATTGAATCCATAGGTGAAAAAGTATTAGTATTGGGTGGTGGTAATACGGCAATGGATTGTTGTAGAACAGCCAAACGCATTGGTGGAAAAGATGTTCGCATTGTGGTGCGTTCACCCAAAGCCGACATGAAAGCCTCACCTTGGGAAATTGAAGATGCTGAACATGAAGGCATTCCAATGTACGAAAACCATACCCCAAAAGCCTTTGTGAGTGAAAATGGCAAATTGGTCGGCATGTTATTCGAGCTAGTAGAGCCAAAATACGACGAAAATGGCAGAAGAAATTTGGTTCCAACAGGTGAGCCTGATGTCTTAATGGAATGTGATGATGTATTAATGGCGTTAGGACAGATGAATTCATTTCCATGGATAGAACGTGATTTAGGCATTGAATTCAATGATTGGGACATGCCTGAAGTGGACAAAACAACTTTCCAAACTTCATTAAAAAATATTTTTGTTGGTGGAGATGCTGCATGGGGGCCTGAAAATGTTATTACAGCGGTGGCTCATGGCCATCAAGCTGCCATTTCAATTGATAAATTTTGCCACGATTTAGATACGTCTAAAAGACCATTGCCAGGTGTCACTTTAATCAGTCAAAAAATGGGGTTTCATGACTGGTTGTACAGTGCTCCTATTTCAGATGATTTGCGATTTAAAGTTGACTTAGTTGATACGGATTTGGCATTGTCAAACAGAAAAATTGAAGTGGAAAAAGGCTTTAATCTTGAACAAGGCCTCAGAGAAGTTCAAAGGTGTTTAAATTGTGATGTACAAACAGTTTTTGAAAAAGACAAGTGCATTGAATGTGATGCTTGTGAAGACATTTGCCCGACAGACTGTATTAATTTTATCGATAATGATGAAGAAGACATATTGCGACAAAATTTAAAAATGCCAGCAAATAATTTGGATCAAGATTTAATGGTTTCAGGTGAATTAAAAACCAAACGTGTCATGGTCAAAGACGAAGATGTTTGTTTGCATTGTGGTTTGTGTGCCGAAAGGTGCCCTACTGGTGCATGGGACATGCGTAAATTTTTACTAAATGAAGCTAAAGCAGGATAGAGGAACGTATTAAAGGTGACAACACATAATAATATAAAAGCTACCAATGACTTTGTTATTCGGTTTGCAAACATCAACGGTTCAGGGTCAGCATCAGCCAATAATTTATTTACAAAAGTCGTGTTTAGATTGGGTATTCCAGTTTCTGCGAAAAATATTTTTCCTTCCAATATTCAAGGATTACCAACATGGTTCGAAGTCAGAATCAATGAAGATGGTTACTTGGGCCGCCGTGAAGGCTATGATTTTATCGTGGCAACAAATGGTCAAACTGAACAAAAAGATTACCACGAACTATTACCCGGTGGATATTACTTTTATGATTCCTCAAGAAAGCTACCAGATAATTTAAAACGCACGGATATCACTGAAATTGGCGTTCCTTTAACCAATATCTGTAATGAAAATTATACCGATCCGCGTTTGCGTCAAATTTTTAAAAATATAATCTATGTGGGCGCCATTGCTTATTTGTTTGATATGGATTTTAGTGTTTTTGAAGATTCAATAAAATCGCAATTTGCCAAGAAAGAAAAATTAATTGCACCCAATATTAAAGCATTAAGATTGGGGTATGATTATGCCGAAGCACATTATGCCCATGTGTGTGGTTTGAAAATACACAGGCGCGATTGTATAAAAGACAAAATCATGATGGAAGGCAATGCAGCAACAGGTTTAGGGGCTGTGTTTGGCGGGGCAACTGTTGCGGGATGGTATCCTATTACACCTTCGACATCTGTGATTGAAGCTTTTGAGATGTATTGTAAAAAATTTAGAGTCGATGAAGAATCTGGTAAAAATAAATTTGCCATTGTTCAAGCCGAAGATGAATTGGCTGCTATCGGTATTGTCATTGGTGCGACATGGAATGGCGCACGTGCCTTTACTGCGACATCTGGCCCTGGTGTTTCTTTGATGAGTGAGTTCTTAGGTTTGGCTTATTTTGCTGAGATTCCTGTGTTTTTAGCGGACATACAACGCTCTGGACCCAGCACAGGCATGCCAACACGGACACAACAATCAGACATGTTAGCAGCAGCATATGCGTCACATGGTGATACCAAACACGTATTACTCATTCCATCTGACCCGAAAGAATGTTTTGAGATGACGGTGACTGGATTAGATTTGGCAGAAAGGTTACAAACTCCAGTTATCATGATGAGTGATCTTGATTTGGGCATGAATATTCATGTTTGTGATCCAATAGAGTGGGATGATAACAGGCTTTACGACAGAGGCAAAGTGTTAGATCAAAGTGCTTTGGAAGAAAAACAAGAACGTTGGGGCAGATACCTTGATGTCGATGGAGATGGTATTCCTTATCGCACCATTCCTGGAACACATCCTAAAAAAGGTGCATTTTTTACTCGAGGTTCTTCTCACGATGAATATGCCGTGTATACAGAAGACGGAACAGTGTACGCAAAAGGCATGGAACGCCTATTGGTGAAATGGGATACAGCTAAAACCTTAGTCCCAAAGCCGATTATAAAAAGCAATAACAAATCTAGCGCCATTATTTACTATGGAACCAGTGCCAGTGCTTCGCAGGAAGCCAATGATATGTTAGCTTCAAAAGGCCACCAGTTTGATGAGATGTGCATAAAATCATTTCCATTTGGAAAAGAAGTGGAAGATTTTATTCAGTCACATGACACCATCTATGTGATTGAACAGAACCGAGATGCACAAATGAAGACTCTCATGGTCAATGAACTGGGGATTGATCCCAATAAATTTAATGAAATATTAAATTTTGATGGCATGCCAATTACAGCCATGTATATCGTTGATAATATTTTAAAAAGTTCCAATCAATCTGAATCATTAAAGGTGGTTAAATGAGTTACTTAAAATCCAGTTTCAGACATCCAAATGCCAAAGTCAATGACATCGGGTTTACTAAAAAAGATTATGAAGGGGCATTATCTACCTTATGTGCTGGCTGTGGTCATGACTCAATTAGTGCTGCGATTGTTGAATCCTATTTTGCCATGAACATAGAACCACACAAAGTGGCGAAAATTTCAGGCATAGGTTGTTCATCAAAAACACCGACTTATTTCTTAGGAAAAGCCCACGGATTTAACTCTGTACACGGGAGAATGCCATCGGTTGCAACCGGTGCAAATATGGCCAATCGCGATCTACAATACATTGGTGTATCCGGAGATGGGGATACCGCATCAATCGGAATGGGCCAATTTGCGCATATTGTGCGCAGAAATTTAAACATCATTTATATCGTTATGAACAATGGTTGTTATGGCCTGACTAAAGGCCAAGATTCAGCAACTACTGATATTGGATCTGCCAGTAAAAAAGGCGCACCCAATCAATTTTCCTCGATTGATTTATGCCAAATGGCTTTACAATTAGGGGCGGGTTATGTGGCCAGAAGTTTTTCTGGAGATAAAAACCAATTGGTGCCATTAATCAAAGGCGCAATCGAGCACCAAGGATTTGCTTTTATCGATGTCATTTCACCCTGTGTCACCTTTAATAATACCGCATCCTCAACCAAAGGTTATGAATATGTGCGTGACCATTTAGAAGCCACAGGCACCATTGATTTTGTTCCTCACAGACAAGAACTAAAAATCAAGCAACCTGATGGCACAAGTAAAGAAGTTGAGTTACATGATGGCAGTAAACTAGTATTACAAAAAAATAAAAACGATTACGATTTAACCAGCAAAAGAGAAGCCATGAATAACATCGAATCGGTACGTGAGCAAGAAAAGATCTTAACCGGTTTAATCTATGCAAATAAAGATTTACCCGATACGCATCAAAAAATCAACACCGTATCAAAACCGCTTAACAGTTTGAACAAAGATGAATTGTGTCCAGGATCAGGGATATTGGATGCTTTAAACGCAGGATTCAGATAAGTTTAATTACTTACTTGTGAGTTTTAATGCCATTTTCACTGGCTACTAAAGTAGCATAGGCTTTTTGATAGGCAAACACGCCATTACAAACCACGCCGGCGATATCATTAATCTGACTTTCAAGCTTTAATGGGTCGATAATTTTTAAATTGTGCACATCTATTATAATGTTACCATTGTCTGTGGTAAAACCTTGACGCAATTCTGGCTGCCCACCAAGTATTGCTAATGCACGGCCAACATGTGATTGTGCCATTGGAATCACTTCAACTGGCAGAGGAAACCTGCCTAAAACATCAACCATTTTACTTTCATCTACAATACAGATAAATTTATCGCTGGCTGCTGCAATGATTTTTTCTCTGGTTAACGCGCCACCACCGCCTTTAATCAATCGGTTGTGACCATCACATTCATCAGCGCCATCGATATACAAAGATAATGGTCCCGTTTGGTTCAATTCCTTGACCATAAATCCTTTTTCTTTCAAACGTCTGGTGGTTTCCTCAGAGCTTGAAACACAAGATTCAATGCGGTTTTTGACTTGTGGCAAGACATCTATCAAACAATTGACAGTAGATCCAGTTCCTATACCGACTACCATGTCATAATCATCAAAGTATTTTAATGCGGCTAGTGCCACTTCGTGCTTTAATTCGTCTTGTCTACTCAAAATTTTTCTCCACAATAAATAACTTCTTTGTTGGTGAATATGATGTCTAATCCAACATCCCATGATTCAGCCTGAATTGTATCATCTTCTTGAAAATCAAAAGCAATTCCCGCTAATAATGTCGGGTTTTTTTGTTTTTTATTCAAAGCAAAATACCGATCATAATAACCACCACCCATGCCCAGTCTATCACCTTGCCGATTGAAACCCACCAATGGCATTAAACACATATCAATATCACTGGCTGCAACAAATAAACTGTTTTGCGGCTCTAATATACCGTATTTGTTTTGTGACATCACAGTATCTTTATCACCTGTCTCTTATACACATCTGACGCTGCCGACGATCTACTCTGTGTAG
>OJDV01000561.1_pt1 | contig 12994 bp, 9 predicted proteins | sample 1592911 | NCBI WGS metagenome assembly OJDV01 (sample SAMN05416860, study PRJEB24817) | seawater metagenome | isolation source: Sea water | place: Canada:Atlantic | collected 2013-11 | reverse complement strand
ATCAAAGGGGTCAGAGTAACTTGATCGATCAAGTTACTCTGACCCCTTTGATTTAGTTACTCTGACCCCTTTGATTTACTCTGACCCCTTTGAACCGTTTTGGCTGTATAATCACCAGTCAAATTCTCATTCTTGAAGCCCTATGCGCATTGTTCTCGCCCCCATGGAAGGTCTCGCCGACGCCCATCTGCGCCGTCTCATCACGGCGCAGGGAGGTTATGACTGGGTGGTGTCCGAATTCGTCCGTGTGGTCGACAGGCTCTACCCCGATAGAGTGTTGTATGGCGATTGCCCAGAGTTAGCACAGGGGGGGCGTACCGACTCGGGCACGCCTCTAAGGGTGCAGTTACTAGGAAGCGACCCCGCAGCCATGGCGGCCAACGCCCTGCGCGTTGTGGAGTTGGGCTCTTATGGTGTGGACATCAATTTTGGCTGCCCAAGTAAGACCGTCAATCGTCGCGCAGGCGGCGCGGTTATGCTAAAAGAGCCTGAGAGCCTTTACCGCGTGGTAAGTGCAATCCGCGCTGCGTTGCCCAAGTCTGTCATGGTGTCTGCCAAAATGCGGCTCGGTTTCGACGATACCTCGCTCATGTTAGATAACGCCGCGGCTATCGAGTCCGCAGGCGCCGGTGAGCTGACCGTGCATGCCCGCACTAGGATGCAGGGCTACGCGCCACCCGCACACTGGGAGGAGCTCGGCAGAATAAGGCAGCACATCAACATCCCTTTGATCGCCAACGGCGATATATGCTCAGTTGAAGATTATCACCGCTGTGTCGCCATCTCTGGCACCCCGGATGTAATGTTAGGACGCGGCGCCGTGCGCCTGCCATTTCTGGCCTCGCAAATTCGCGCCAATCAAACCCAGACAACTCCGTGGGTGCAGCTTGCACCGCTGCTCGTACATTTCTGGCAAGAGTTAAGCACAACACTTTCTTCTAAGGATCGCGTGGGGCGTATCAAGCAGTGGGTCAACTATCTGCGCCAAGCCCACCCCGAGGCCGAGGTACTTTGGCATTCCATTCGCTTAGAAAAATGTACGCAAACGATCGACGGACTCCTGCCTCGTTTGGAGTCAGTAGCACAAGGAAGTTGTGCTACTGCTAAGCAACTTTAGGCGAGTCTAGTGGCGAGAGGCGCAGTTGTAAGCGCTAGATTAAACTTCCACGGAAGGTGATCTCTGCAGAGTTTTAAGATGTTCTTCGAACTCTTCGATCGGAGAGGGGCGACTAAAGAGGAAGCCTTGTTGATTCTGGCAGCCTGATTTGTGTAAGAAGTTTTTTTGCTCTTCAGTTTCGATGCCTTCGGCAATGACTTCCAGCCCTAGTTTATTAGCCATTACGATTATAGTTTCGATAATGATGGCGTCATCCTTATTGTTCAACATGTTTTGAACAAAGCTGCGATCTATTTTTAATTCATCCAGAGGGAATCTTCTCAGTACCGATAGCGATGAGTAACCGGTGCCAAAATCATCGAGTGATAAAGTCACCCCTGTTTCTTTCAGTAAGTACATTTTCTCTGCTATGTCGTCGGGGCTCTTAAGCATTAGGCTCTCGGTAAGCTCCAGTCGCAAGAGCTCGGGAGGGCAGTTATATTCTTGCAAAGTAGAGGCGATCTGATCGACAAAATCAGTTTGACCGAAATGACGGGCGCTTATATTGATAGAGAGTCGCATTTCTTTTGTGCTCTCTTCTTCCTGCCAAGCGCGCAATTGTGCGCAAGCTAATTGAAGGACAAAATAGCTAATAGAGTTGATGAGATTAGACTCTTCCGCAATCGGAATAAATTCTGCTGGCGATATCATGCCCAGCCTAGGATGGAGCCAGCGCAGTAATAGTTCTGCCCCTATCACTTCATTATTTTGATTTACCTGGGCTTGGTAATAAGGAATCAATTCGTTGCCTATCGTCGCGCTCTGCATATCTATAGCGAGAGCGGCACGATACTCAAGCTTGGGCTGAAGCTTTTCATCGAAAAATTCCATGCCATTGCGCCCAGCTTGTTTGGCTTGGTACATCGCTATGTCGGCACGTCTTAGGATTTCATTGCAGGTGAGATCTTTGCCTACGAACAAGCAAACTCCCATGCTCACGGAAGTATTATGTTCGTTGTCGTAGAGTACAAAAGGTACCTTCATAGCATTGAAGATCTTCGCGCTGACCAAGCGGCATGAATCGATTGCCTGAGTCTTCGACTCGCCAAAATCCTGCAATATTAAAGCAAACTCATCGCCACCGAATCTGGATACCGTGTCTTTCTCGCGGACAACTTTTTTTAGTCGCTTGGCAACTTCCTGCAAGAGCAGATCGCCAGCTGCGTGACCTTGCGTGTCATTGAGGTTTTTAAAATGATCGAGGTCTAGGAAGAACACAGCAGCATAGGAGCGAGACCTGCGGCTAGAGTTCAATGTTTGTTCGAGCCTATCCATCATCAAGCGACGGTTCGGCATGTTTGTGAGTAGGTCGTAGTAGGCTAGATATTGAATCTCGTCCTGATTTTTCTTGAATTCGGTCTTGTCTTGTACCAATGCCGCAGCGCCAACGATCTCTTTCCCATCACTCTTTAGTGGCGTTACATGCCATTCACAGTGAATTATTTCACCATTTTCCCTAATGTTTTCAATTTGAGATATTGTGACTTTACCTCCATGAGCCAGTTCCGCAATTATTCTTAATAAACTTATCGCGTGCGCTAAGGGGCGTTATGCGTTCAATGGGCTGGTTCATCATATCCGCGGCGCTGTAACCGAAAATATTTGCGGCCGCCTCATTCCACGCCGTTACTTTGAAGTCTGCATCCCACTCAATGACGCCCATTGGAGTAAGGTCAAAGTGCAAGCTCTGACGCTGAGCCATTGCCTGTAGTTCTCGCTCATGAATATTGCCCTTGAACCTCAGCAGTATGTTCTCTAATAGCTTTCCTGAAAGGGTAGCACCGGCAACGGAGACATAAACAATGTAGAGCGCGAGCATTAACGCTAGAGCCACAGACTCAGCAGTGGCGGGGAATAGAAAGCTAGGAAGGGTGAAAAGGTATAACAAACCGGCGAATAGCTTGGCGGTCACAGAGTCGATGGCATAAATGATAATAGCACCGCCAGAAACTCCGACGAGCGCGATGATTAAGAAAGCCTGCTGCCCGAGATTCTCGGATTGGAAAAAAAGTAGTCCAGATAAGCCCCAGATGAAGCCGCAAGCAGCTGTGCTTAAACGAAATCTCGTTAGCCAAACAGTAGCGTGTTGATCGCTGTCGGCGTGTCGATGATATGCAAGGCTGATGAGGTAACGACCAATATAAATTAGCAAGAACAGCGCACTCCACAGCGTTAGAGTGGCTTGCTCAGCATTGCCAGCGAGCAAAAAGACAAGTATTGCTGCTACTAGTACTGCGACAATAAAGGAGCGAGAGCTGCCTTCGTAAAGAATTTTGACTGTCTCTAAACGCAGGGCGTACTGCTCTTTCGAGACTGAGGTGTCGACGGAATTATTGTTATTCATCGTCATGCTAAGTATTTAACCTAGGCAACTTACCGTGAATGTTATTAAAGTCGATAAAAGCGGACAGATGGCATAAGAGTCAGTATATAGACTTTGCGTTTAGAAATGGGGCAGTGTTTTTTAAATCAGGGAAGAAATAGGGCAAGTCACTCCCCGTGAATGCAGTTTGCGCGCCTCTAGAAGCGATATTCCTCCTTAGACCTTAAATCAAAGGGGTCAGAGTAATTTGATCTCGAAGATCAAACCGCTCTGACCCCTAGGTTCAGCTAATTAGGCAGTGCTTACTCAGCCCTGCTTTTCTGGCGATGTACTTATAGGTCAAATCGATCTAGGTTCATGACCTTGTTCCAAGCAGCCACGAAGTCTTGTACAAACATCGTCTGAGCTTCATTGCCCGCATAAACTTCTGCTACAGCTCGTAGTTCTGTATTCGAGCCAAAGGCAAGGTCTACAGGCGTAGCAGTCCATTTGATCGCGCCTGTGCTTCTGTCGTGCCCTTCATAGATGCCCTCAGTAGTAGAAGACTTCTCCCACATAGTGGACATATCGAGAAGGTTTACGAAGAAATCATTGCTCAAGGCGTTAGGCGAAGATGTGAATACTCCGTGTTTCGCCCCGCCCGCATTCGCGTCTAGGCTGCGCAGACCACCTACCAACACAGTCATTTCTGGCACAGTAAGTGTCAGCAAATTGGCCTTATCTACCAGCATTTCTGCCGGAGAGAGTCGCAACTCGTCGCTGTAGTAGTTTCTAAAACCATCGGCCTTAGGCTCTAACGCTGCGAACGCTGTTACATCCGTCTGCGCTTGCGTGGCATCGCTGCGGCCAGGAGTGAAGGGCACGGTGATGTCTGTGCCGGCATTCTTGGCTGCTTGTTCGATAGCGGCTGCACCAGCCAATACGATCGTATCTGCCATGGATATGCGCTTATCGCCACTCTGTGCAGAGTTGAAGTCCGACTGAATTCGCTCAAGACGCGCTAGAACGTTCTCGAGTTCGCTCGGGTTATTGACGCTCCAAGCATTCTGAGGCGCCAGGCGAACGCGGGCACCATTGGCACCACCGCGCATATCGGTGTCACGATATGTCGACGCGGAGGCCCATGCAGTGCGCACTAGTTCCGACGTAGTTAAACCCGAGGCCAGAATTGAAGACTTCAATTGCGCAACATCACTAGCATTTACTAGGGTGTGCTCAACAGCAGGCACGATGTCTTGCCAGATCAGCTCTTCAGCGGGCACTTCGTCGCCGAGGTAGCGTGAACGTGGGCCAAGATCGCGATGGGTTAGTTTGAACCATGCCTTTGCGAACGCTAGCTCAAACTCCTCAGGGTTCTCATGGAATCGAGTGGAGATTTCGCGGTAGCTCGGATCCATTTTCATGGATAGATCTGTCGTGAACATTATAGGCGCGTGACGCTTAGAAGGGTCGTGTGCGTCTGGCACTAGATTAGCGGCACTCTCGTCATCTGGAATCCACTGTACAGCGCCTGCTGGGCTGCGTGTTTGCACCCAGTTATAGCCGTACAGGTTATCTAAATACTGCATAGTCCATGCCGTAGGATTCATCGACCATGCGCCCTCTAGGCCACTGGTGATGGTGTCGGCACCAGAACCACTGCCACAGCTGTTCTTCCAGCCAAGTCCTTGCGCCTCAGCGTCAGCTGCCGCTGGCTCTGCGCCTACGCAGCCGTCTGGAGCTGCCGCGCCGTGTGCCTTACCGAAGGTATGGCCTCCGGCAATAAGTGCCACTGTTTCTTCGTCGTTCATGGCCATGCGACCGAAGGTCTCGCGTATATCACGAGCCGCGGCGAGTGGGTCTGGAGTGCCATTTGGGCCCTCTGGGTTTACATAGATCAAGCCCATCTGTACAGCTGCAAGAGGGTTCTGCAACTCTCGATCACCGCTGTATCTTTCGTCGGCTAGAAACTCTTTCTCGGGTCCCCAGAACACTAGATCGGGCTCCCATGCGTCCACGCGGCCGCCGGCGAAGCCAAATGTCTTAAATCCCATAGACTCAAGTGCAACATTGCCTGTTAACACCATCAGGTCGCCCCAGGAGATCTTATTGCCGTACTTCTGTTTGATTGGCCATAACAGGCGTCGTGCCTTGTCCAGGTTGACGTTGTCGGGCCAGCTATTGAGTGGCTCAAAACGCTGTTGACCGCCACCGGCGCCGCCACGGCCATCACCAATCCGGTATGTACCGGCGCTATGCCAAGCCATACGAATGAAGAAGGGTCCATAGTGACCGTAGTCTGAAGGCCACCAGTCTTGGGAGTCAGTCATCAAGGCTTCGATTTCTCCCTTGAGTGCAGCGAGGTCAAGAGTCTCGAAGGCCGCAGCGTAGTCGAAGTCTGCACCAAGGGGGTTGGATTCGGGGCTGTTCTGTCGAAGGGGGCTGAGATTGAGTTTCTCGGGCCACCAGAATTCATTGGATGTTTGAGCGCCTTGGGCATTGGCCAGGGAGCCGGTAGCTCCTAGGGCGACGGCCATCGCCAGAGATGAGAAGGCCAGCAGGTATTTTCGGATCATAAGGGTTCCCTCCAGACGGGATCAGAGTAATTTTGGATAATTAAGTGCTTGGCCAAGCAGAGGGTCTAATCCTACGTGATAAAAGAATTGTTATGGGTTGGAAATTTGTATCACCTAGTTAGTACAAATCTATTGGATTAAACGAGGCGGGAACAAAGAGGACCGCAAACGAGGGCGGATCAAAGGTGTCGATCAAAGGGGTCGATCAAAGGGGTCGATCAAAGGGGTCAGAGTAATTTGATCCAATCAAATTACTCTGACCCCTTTGATCCACTCTGACCCCTTTGATCCCTTTTGATATTGTCACGCGGGCTTAGCGGTTTGGCAGTTCCAGCAAAAATCGAAGCTGCCGGCATTCTCTTCGTTGCATTGAGGGCAAACCCAAGCCGCTTTCGGTTCTGGGTTGATGATCTCGCGCTCTAATATCTCGCGAGCACGCAGATAGTCTTCGTCGTGGACTACCCAGAGTTCTTGGAAGATATTACTGATGCCGAGGTTAGGGCCGATAGGCGCGGAGTGTTCGCTTTTGAATGCTGACTCAATATTATTGCTATCCAAAATGTTCTTGGCGGAATGCAATAACATGGTGTTTTCGTGGGTGTAGATTAGTTTCATTTTCTGGCCCTTTGCTTAGTCCGCGTGTCGAGTGCCCCTGCGTGCTCATCATCTTCTTTTCTCGTAGAGAAAGAAAGTCACACAGTATTCTCATTATCGCTAGGCCAAGTGCTAGAGATGTCGTTACTATTGGACTTGTCGATCAATTGGAATGCTACGCATGAAGATAGTTCTACTCCTTCTCTTCTTAAGCTGCACTTCGCTCGCCATGTCCGCGGACGATGAGCTAATCTGTTCGCAGCAGCCGCCATGGACCGTGGTTGCTAGTGCGAGCAACGGTCTAAGCTCAATTGCCCATTTCACGATGCCCCGTGATACAGAGCAAGATGTTTTCCCCGGTTTCGTTAGTTGTCTTCTTGTCTCTCATGCGGAGTCAAGCTGGTGGATTGATTGGCAGCCGGGCTCTATCTTCGAGATAGGCGAGTTCGTTGATGATAGGCATGCCATTATAATTACTCGCAACGTTGCAGTTGCTACTTCGTATTTGCTTAATCTAGATCAAGGCGATATGCAGTTCATCGGAGGGGGCGTTGGAAGCTTAGTAAAATCGGGACCGAACGCAGGGCTCGTAATACTTCAAGGTCAAAAGCGCTATCACGCCACACGCGGCCCATTCTGGCTCGATGTCTTTGTGGGTTTAAATGGAGAGCCTGTTGAATTTCTTCCCAACGAGTGGGGAGAGTGTTTGTCCGTCTCTGAGATTATTCGTGTAGATGAATCGCTCGCTAGCTTAAAGCAGCGCTTAACTGACTGCATTGCGATTGCTTTCTAGAATATTCGTTAAATTTAGAATAAGGTGCTTGAGCCAAGCTTGTCCTATTCCTCTATGTAATAAAGAGTTAAGCTGCCTTTCTGCACATTAACAAGAATAATTATTGCTCCATTAACTATTAACGAACATTTGCTGTCGTGGTGGTGGAAAAAATGAAAGTTAGCTATTTCGGAAATTTCAAGTCAGTTCTCAGAGGCTCTAGCGCTGCGAAAGGGCGCGCGGCATCACGATATAAGACTAGTGTCCTTAAAGTAGAACGCGGTGAAGTGCGTAGGCTCGAGGTCGATTTGCATACGCAAAAGGATCTCGAGATATTCGAGTCCGAAGCGCCTGGAAAAACTCTATATGCTCTTTGTAACTCCACTAGAACTGAAGGTGGCGCGCAGATACTACGTCAGCGCATGGAAAACCCTTTTGCTAGCGCAAAAAATATAACGCAAGCTCAGCAGGCCGTTGCCTATATTCCTAAGCATAGGGAGGTATTTGAAAAACTGGGTCTATGGGTTACAGGGCGAGTGGAGCGGTATCAAACTGACCCATTAATGTTTGTGATCGAAAGAAGCACTGCTGGGTTTATATCTGGGGCTCTTATTCTTAGGGTGTTCGATGGTTATCACTACATACGTATTCTGAGAGGCGTTCAGTTTGCGTGTATCTTTGTGCAAACAATGCGCGAATTCTTGCGTAGATTAGAAGTGGATCCCCCAGAAGGTGAGTTGGCCATTATAGCGGACGAGATCAGAGACATAGTTTCAAGGCCGGAGTTTCTAGTGGTTCCAGAAGAAGAAATGCGCGGAGTGTCATTTTTTAAGATACTGCGTCTTGATCAAACATTCCGTATTTACAGTAAAGACAAATTCGAAGAGTTGATGAGACTAGCTTATGAGTTAGATGCATTAATCTCTTTAGCGGATGTCACACAGAACCTAGGCTACACAATCCCCGAAGTGCTAAGTGGCCCAACAAGAGTTCATGCCAAGGGTCTATTTCATCCGCAAATAAAAAAAGCAGTACCTAATGATGTAGGGCTCGATCAAGCGACTAGGCTTCTCTTTCTGACCGGTCCAAATATGGCGGGGAAGACAACTTACTTGAGATCGATTGCAACTGCTCTGTATCTGGCCCACTTAGGCATGGGGGTGCCGGCGGCTGCTTTCTCATTCACCCCTATCGACCGCCTGTTCAGTTCGATTGCTATAAGCGATGACGTACACACGGGCACCAGCTATTTTTTCGCAGAAGTTCTGCGCATGAAAGCACTAGCTTTCTCTTTGTCTAAGGGTGAACGCGTTGTGGCAATTATGGATGAGCCTTTCAAGGGGACGAACGTGAATGAGGCATTGGAGGCTTCTCTAGCGGTGATGCAACGTCTCGAGATAATAGGCGATTCCCTATTTCTGTTTTCGTCGCATCTAGTAGAGCTGGAAGATAGTTTTGGAGAATCCACCAATATCTTGAGGTGTCACTTCGAGGCCAAAGATAGTGGTGGCAAACTCGAATTCAGCTATCTATTGCAAGAAGGCGTTTCTCGTCAGCGCATGGGCATGCGGGTTTTGAACGAAGAGGGCGTATTTGATCTTCTGGACAAGGTAATTTCTCTAGCCGCTGCGCGGCCTGCCTAGATTGGCAATGCGGGTGCCCTGTACAAGCGCAATACTTGGGCGAGGCTCAGTTTCGGCAATTTGTGCCATTTTGCAACTAAAAGACATTAAATTCATATAGTTGCGTTAATGATGTAGTATATGGCGCACAATTAATGCTAACGACAATATATATAATGCCCACAATGCAAAGTGTGACCTGGAGTCCTATCGTGAAAACTAGTCGACAACTAAGAGTTTTGATCCCCCTAATTATGGCAGCTGGGGCTAATTCCGTCCTTGCACAGGCGACGTCTCCACTCGATGAAATCGTCGTTGTTGGTACCCGTTCAGAGCAAGCGCTCAGCACCGTACCAATGGCCATCAGCCTTGTAAATAAAGATGCTATTCAGCTAGGCCGCCAAGAACTGGGCCTCGACGAGTCTTTGGTCGCCATTCCCGGTTTGATAATGCAAAGCCGATATAACTTCTCTCAAGACCTCAGCGTCTCGATTCGCGGCTTCGGCTCGCGTGCAAACTTCGGTATGCGCGGCATCAAAGTGTTTGCCGATGATATCCCTATGACATTGCCCGATGGCCAGAGTGGCACAGACGACTTGGACTTGGGTTCTGCTCAAAGTGTTGAGGTAATTCGCGGACCTTCTGCCTCTTTGTACGGCACGGCGTCTGGCGGCGTAATCAGTCTAACTACAGAAGTACCTACTGACGTCCCCTTTGTCGAAACTAAGATCATGGCGGGTGAGTATGGACATCAGAAGCTGCAGCTAAAAGCTGGCGGCAAATCTGGCAAATTGGGTTATCTGGTCAACGTGTCTCGCTTAGAGATGGACGGTTACCGAGATTTCTCAGAAGTAGAACATAACCTGATCAACAGCAAGTTCATCTATAGCATCGACGACACATCCAGCATCACTGCAATTCTCAATGCTGTCGATTCTCCTGTTGCTAATGATCCAGGTGGCGTGACGTTGGCGGAAGTCGCCGCTGATCCCACTGCTGCAGGATCACGCAATACGAGCTCGAACGCTGGCGAAGCATTTGACCAACAGCGTCTAGGCCTTGTGTACAAAAAGAGCATAGGTAGCCAGCACGACATCACTCTGCGCACATACACCATGCGCAAAGATTTCTCGGGATTCTTGCCCATCGGGACGCACATTCCTTTCGTGGCAGATGACGGCGCTATTGCGTATCAGCGTTCTTTCTCTGGCGTGGGAGGTCTGTATACTTACACAGACACTCTGATGGACTTGCCTAATGTGTTCAGTGTTGGCATAGACATGGACTACCAAACAGATGATCGTCAGCGCTTTATAAACACCAGCGGTGTTAAAGGCGCTATCACGTTTAATCAAGTAGAAGAGGCCGAGTCAGTCGGCGTCTACTTCCGTAATGAGACATCCTTGCGCGACGATTTGATTCTTAGCTTCGGTGGCCGTTTCGACAACCTCGATATGTCTGTTGATGATTTGTATATGGCCAATGGCGACCAAAGTGGCGACTTAAGCTATGAGGAATTTAGTCCAGCTATTGGCTTGATGTGGAATCAATCGCAAGAGTTGAACCTTTATACTAACTACGCAACTTCGTTTGAGACACCTACGTTCACAGAGCTAGGCAGCCCCGCGCAAGACTTGAACGTCAACTTAGGTGGCTTCAACAACGTCAATCCGCAGAAAGCCAAAAGCATAGAGATAGGCGCGAAAGGTAGCGTGCTCGACAACAGCCTCTATTACGACTTAGCGCTTTATAGTATGGATGTTAAGAACGAGATCACGAACGTTGTGAATATCGGTAGTCGTGCTTTCTTCGAAAATGCCGACACTGATCGCAACGGACTTGAGGCGCAGATTCAAGCGAAGCTGTCCGATGCTCTAAGCCTGACGGTGGCATACACTTACTCTGACTTCGAGTTCACTAGCTTCGATGGTAACCCAGCTGCAGTGGGTGAGACACTGCCAGGTATCCCAGAGCACCAGTTCTACGCTGAGTTGAAGTACACGCACAGCTCGGGCGCTTATGCGGTGATCGATGCATTGAACGTCGGTGAGTTCTATGCGGATAACGCGAACACGCAGCAAGTCGATTCATCAATCGTCTCTACACTTCGTTTGGGCAACAGCTATGACATGAACGGCACGATCGTCGCTCCCTTCTTCGGGATCAACAATCTGTTCGACGAAGAGTACTTCTCGAACGTTCGAAAGAATGCCTTCGGTGGTCGCGCCTATGAAGCCGCGCCAGAGCGTCACATCTACGGTGGGGTAACAATCCGCTTCTAAGGGATAAAAGCCTCGATTAAAAAAGGCCATCACGTTCGCGTGCTGGCCTTTTTTTGTTGCCGATCAAAGGGGTCAGAGTCGATCAAAGGGGTCAGAGTAACTTGATCTCGGATCAAGTTACTCTGACCCCTTTGATCGCCACCCCTTTTAAATTTGTTTACTGATCTTCTTTTGGCATTAGCGCCATCGCTGCTTCGTTCGCAGCTTGGCCCTCTATCGCATCGTCACTCAATACCAGTGCAATGCACTGATGGTAAACGTCGTTCTGGTCGTTCTGTGTGGTGGTGTTGTAGACACCGTGAGCGATACCGGCTGGGTCTTCCATCACCTGAATTATCTGCAGGGTACAGTTGTCACACTCGACCTCTGGCAGTGTAACTTCCCACGTGTAGCTTGCTTGTGCCGTCTCGCGCACGTGTGGATTGAGATTGTCCATAAGCACTGTGTCGTTGTTGAAGAAGTCGCCCTCAGTCGCCTGATCGCCAATTCGACATTGATCGCTTCCATCGATAGGGCATCCACCGGCGCGGCCTTCAGGATCAAGCGCTACGATCCAGCGAGGATCTACGAAGTCGTCATACCCCTGTGCATCGAAAGCGATACGGAAATAGCCAGGGTGACGAATATATTCAGCCAGAGACACGGTAATCGTCTCGCCTGGCTTGTAGGTAAAGACCGCACCAGTAGGCACGCCATCGGGATTGCCGCATACACCTTTCTTCGTGTCCGCGCCTAGTGCGCCTTGCTCAAACATGGCTACGTGAGTGCCGGCTCTTTGTAAATCGATATGAGCGCTAGCCAGAGGAGTAAAAAAGGCCATGACTAAGGACAGCAGTCCGACCACACGGCTAACATCGCGTAACGGCTTGCTCTTGCGAGCTAGGTTTTCTTTAATTCTATTTAAATTCATATGCTTACACTCTTTGTTGGAGGAACTGAAGGCTCTCTGTGATTGGCTGTTTGGATACGTAAGATGTGCCAACGTGCATTTCGAGAATATTAATCGCTTATGATTATATCGTGCGCGATATAAAATGCAATGTCGGACGCGTTCACAAGAGAGAATCTCTAGTTGTCCCGATCAATTGCCCGGTGCAGTTGCTGTATAAGTAAGTCGAGTTGCTTCTTCAGAGCTATGCCTTGTTCTAATGGAAATTGAGCTCTTGCCATAAGCCGTTTAGGAATATCGACGCATTTCTTTTTTAGCGCTTTGCCGTCTTTGGTCAGCAGTACATTCACGACTCTCTCGTCTTTCTCGTCGCGATGTCTTTTCACGTAGCCCATGGACTCTAAGCGCTTTAGAAGTGGTGTGAGTGTATTGCTGGCTAGCTCTGCTCTATCCCCGATAGCGGAGACAGAGCAGGGTGCGTGTTCCCAGAGGATCAGCAGGACAATATATTGCGGATAGGTGAGACCTAGCGGCTCGAGTTCGCGCTGATAAAGCTTGGTCATTAATCGCGAAGCCGCATACAACGGAAAGCAAAGCTGATAATCCAGCAATAAGTAGTCTTCAGGTGTTAAGGATTCTTTATCGGACAAGACTTCAACTCTCTTTTCGCACTGACGCTAGGGCCTACCAAGGATAATCGCGCGCCGAGCTTGCGTCGAGCATTGTTTTCCCTATTCAAAATCAAGGAGTAAATCAAAGGGGTCAGAGTAACTTGATCGATCAAGTTACTCTGACCCCTTT
>OJDV01000560.1_pt1 | contig 12995 bp, 14 predicted proteins | sample 1592911 | NCBI WGS metagenome assembly OJDV01 (sample SAMN05416860, study PRJEB24817) | seawater metagenome | isolation source: Sea water | place: Canada:Atlantic | collected 2013-11 | reverse complement strand
TAATAATCAAATGCCTCCTCAATTTAATAATCAAATGCCTCCTCAATTTAATAATCAAATGCCTCCTCAATTTAATAATCAAATGCATCCACAAATTAATCAAAATCCTCCATTAACAACTGATAATTTTTCATCAAAAATAATTAATAATGATGAACAAATAAAAAAAATATCTAAAGATATATTAAATGGATTAAAAGAAAATGATATTTCACTTCATGATAGTGAAGAAGATTTACTTGATGATGATAAACCAAAAAAATTAAATAAAAAAGAAAGGGATAATTTAAAAGATACAATTGATTATGTAATAGATGGAAAACCACAAAAACATTTTATTAATTATGTATATGATACATTTTATATAAAAGAATTTGTATTAATATTTGCTATTTATTTATTTTTATCACAAGATATGATTAAAGATTTTTTTTCTGAATATTTTACAAGTTTAAATCCAGGTGAAGATGGAAAAGTAGGTGTTAGAGGAATTGTTATTTATGGATTAATATTATCATCATTATTTATTTTAATAAAAAAATTATTTCCATTTTTTAATAATTAATTTCATAATATCTGTATTCATTATTTATTTCTTCTTTAATAAGTAATTTATTATTTTCTTTTTCAACAATTTTAAAATTAACAGTTTTTAAAAAGTCATAATTACTTTCTATAACATATGGAAAACAATCATTATTAATTTTTTCATATTCATAATATATTTTACTATCATTAAATATATCTTCTTTAATTCTAAAACAACAATTTATTTTATCATTTTCAAATTTTATTAAATTTTCTTTAATATAAACTAAACAAGTTATATTATAATCATAATTTAATAATTTATTTGTATTTTCAAAAACAAATATTTCTTCATCATCTATCATAGATTTTCTATAATTTAGAAACTTCATATTAAACTTAAAATTATCATCAACATTCTTTTTAAAAAGCCAAAACATTTTTTCTATTATTTAGTAATATATATTTAATAAAATTCAATTTTTAAATAAACATATTTTACATTCCAGCATAAAATAACTCTTTAACAGTTATTTCATTTTCTTTAAAAAACCTTAAAATATCTCTTCTATTTCTTTTATCTATATTTTTATCTAAATTATCATTAATCCATTTTAATGTTTTTTCTCTTTTATCATAATTTAATATTGCTTTTTTTGTTAAAAATTCTGGATAAGATAATAAATATTTCATTTCATATTTTTGAATATAATATCTATAAATTTTATTAACATTCCAATAATTATATTTGTAACCGTGGAAAGGTTCAATTATAAAATTACAATTTAAATATTCATCATCTATTTTACAATATTTAATTAAATATTTTTTAATTATTCTTCCATTATCAACATCTCTTTTCCATAATTTATAGAAATCTTTATTTAATAGTTTAACATTTTTTTTATTCTCAAAATCTAAATAATTATTATAAATATACCAATGAATATCAAAAGGACACTTACCGTTAAACATATTTTTATTTTATTTAATTATTATTATTATATTTTCAATTTTTTTATAAATAATAGAATTAAAAAAATTGAAATTATAACTATATTTTTATTTAAAATAATAAATATGGAAAAATTACCTTTTGATATTCATTTTTGCATTTATAATTTTTTGGAATTTGAAAAAAAATATGAAATGAGATTTATATTAGAAGTATATAATCAACTATTTATTAACGATATAAATAAACAAAATATTAGCATTGAATTAATTAAAGATCATTATGGTGACACTATTATTAAAAAATATATATATAATGAAGATTATTTTTACAAAAATTTATACATAGATAAAATAACATTAGATAAAATAAATAATTTTAAAACATTAAAAGAACAAAATAATTTTATTGAAAAAATTTTGATAAATAAAATAAAAACAACAAATGAAGTATTTATGATTAAAATTTGTAATAAAACACCAGACTATATTTTATCCATTAGTGGAAAACCAAATAAATATAGAGAATATGATAATTATGAATATGAACAAGTAGATTTAGTATCTTATATTAATTCAGATTGTGATTATTAAATAAAATTATTAAATTCTTCTTTTTTTATAAAAGCAATTTTTTTTAAATTAAAACTATCATCATTTAATATTTTTGTAATGTTATTTTTATTAATTAATTCTTTTACTGATAATAATTTATCAATATATATTGGCAATAAATAATTTTCATTTAATTTATTTATAACTATGTAAATAATACTAAATTCAAAAATTCCTTTTTCAATATAATCTGCTTTTTTATAATCATAAATTAAATTTGCTATTTCAAATCTACTATCACTTGAAGGTAATGTTTTTTCAGCAAACATTATAATATTTTTATTTATTTCAATATTATTACTATTTATAAAATCATAATTATTTCTATCAAACACTGATTTATACTTATTCTCTTCCATTTTTACTATTATTTATCTTTTTCTTTTAAATTCAATTTTTATTATTTAAATATAATAAAAAATTAAAAAAATTATTATTTTAATAAATAAATTTTAATATTTTATTCATAATCATCTTCATATCCTTCAATAATACTATCTTTATCACCACCTCTTAAATGTAATACTAAATGAATAGTTGAATCCTTTTGGATATTATAATCTGTTAATGTTCTTCCATTTTCTAATTGTTTTCCTCCAAATACTAATCTCTGTTGATCGGGGGGAATACCTTCTTTGTCTTGAATTTTTTGTTTAACATTCTCTACAGTATCATTTGGATCAACATCCAAAGTAATAGACTTACCAGATAAAGTTTTAACAAAAATTTGTTGAGACATATTAATTATATTTTACTTATATTAATTATTAATTCTTATATGATATATTTTATTTATTATTTATTTTTCAATTTTTTTCCACCTCTTAAATGTAATACTAAGTGAATTGTTGATTCTTTTTGAATATTATAATCTGTTAATGACCTTCCATTTTCTAATTGCTTTCCTCCAAAAACTAATCTTTGTTGATCGGGGGGAATACCTTCTTTATCTTGAATTTTTTGTTTGACATTTTCTACTGTATCATTTAAATCAACATCAAGTGTAATTGTTTTCCCTGAAAGAGTTTTGATAAAAATTTGAGAACTCATAAATGAATATAAAATATATATTTTAAATTAATTAAAAATTGAAAAAGAATTATTATTTAATATTATATATTATATACTATATTATGAGTTCATTATCTTTAACTGATGATATTAGCGAGGAAAATTTCAATGAAAATTTAGAATTTATTCAAAAAAATGCTAAAGTAAAACAAAATGAAGTTTTAGAACCTTCTTACGAAGATAAATTAGATATTTATAACATTGTTATGAATTATGTTAAGGAGAAAAAAAGAAAAATATATGGTGGATTTGCTCTAAATCAATTATTTAAAGCAAAAGATGAAAAATATAAATTATATGATGATTTATTAGATGAACCAGATATTGATTTTTATTCACCAGAGCCAACAAAAGATGTTATTGAAATATCTAATCGTTTATTAGAGGCGGGACATTGTCCTATTTTTGCTAAAGAAGCTCAACATAAAGATACATTTAAAATTCATCCAAATTTGGATACTGAATGTTGCGATATTAGTTATGTTCCAAATAATATTTATAAAAACATTCGTTTTATTGAGATAGATGGAATAAGATACATCCATCCTTGGTTTGCAATGATTGATAAATTTAGAGTTTTTACAGACCCTTTAATAAGTTATAGAATTTTAGAAAAGGATTTGAAAAGATTTAAAACATTAGATAAATTATATCCATTGCCTTATATTTCTGAAAAATTACAAATTAAAGAATATAAGAATAATGAAATTAATAAAATATTAAATAATATGTTTAAAAATTACTTAGTAAAGCAAGAAAATTTTATATTTTCTGGATTGTATTGTTATAATTATTATTTGAAATATTCTGAAATAAGTGGTAATAAATATAATTATATCAGTATTCCATATTATGAAATTTATTCTACTAATTATGAAGAAGATGGTGAAAATTTAGTTAAATATATTCATAAAATAGATAATTTAGAGTATGATGAATATTATCCTTTATTAGAATATTATGGTTCTTCAATAGTTGTTTATTATAAAAATGGAAAACATAGAGTTCCATTAATATATTTATATGATAATAATTCTAGATGTATTCCATATAAAATAAAAAAAGCAATAATATTTGAAGATAATAAAATAGAAACTTTAAAAAATGAAATTAATATGGCAAGTTTTGATTTTAATATTTTACATACTCTAATTAATTTATTAAAAGTTAGAATTGATAATGAAAATGATATGAATGACAGATTATATAAATATTTAAATGGTATTATTAATTTTAGAAGTTATTATTTTAAAAATACTAAATTAAATGTTATAAAAGATGATACATTATTTCAAAGTTTTTTCTCTGAATGTAAAGGTAAGACAATTAATCCAGCAAGAAAAAAAAGAATGCGTGATGCTTTAAAAAGAGAACAAAATAAAATGATAGAATGGCGTTATAATCCTGAAAACCCTGATAAAGTTAATAAATATTATTTTTCAAAAATTTCTGGATTAAAAATAGATAAAAAAGAATATAAGAAATTATTTAAAAAATATACAGCAATGGAAGATGATGAAAAATTTAAAAAATTTATTCAAGGTGAAGATGATAGTTCAGATAGTGTTAATAATAATTAAAGTTAATAAATAATATTAATATTTATTAATAACTAAAAAAAATTTTTTTATTTAATTAAATGATAATAAACTAATTATCCTTTTTTTTTGTTGTTTTCTTTTTTGGCTTTTCTTCTTTAATTTCTTCATTATTATCAGTTTCTTCTTTCTTTTTTGTTTTTCTTACCGTTTTCTTTTTAGGTTTTTCTTCTTCCTTATTTTCTTCAACTACTTCATTATTAATATCTTCTTTTGGTTTTGTTTTTTTAGTTGATTTCTTTTTAGGTTTTTCTTCAACAGTTTCTGGAGTATCTTTAATATCCTCTTGTTTCTCTTCAAGAATTTCTTGTTTCTCTTCAACAACTTCTTGTTTCTCTTCAACTGTTTTCTGTTTAGAAGTTTTTTTAGTTGATTTCTTTTTTGGTTTTTCTTCATCAACAATATCTAAATTAGATACATCATTATTTTTAGAAATATTATTTAATTTTTTATATTGTTCAAAAGTATTATTTAATTTTTCATTTAATTCTTCTTGTTGTTGTTTTTTCTCAAAGATTATAGTAATAATTTCATCAATTTCATTTTTGGTTTCTACTGATAAATCTTCAACCTTTTTTTTAAGAGTATCTAAATTAATATTATTTTCTTTAATATGATTATCAATAAAATCTTCATTATTTTTATTAAGAAATGAAATTATTTCATCAGTATTATTTAAATTAATGGCTTTATTTGCGGTTGTATTTTTTGAAGACATATTTATTATTATTATTTAATAATATATAATATATAAATCAATTTTTTTTTTCTTTATTTTTATTAATAATTCTTAATAATAATTGAAGTTTATCAAATAATTCAACCTTATCATTACATTCTTCATTTAATTTAATTATATATTCCCATATTTTATGATTTTCTTCTTCAATTAAATTATAATACTGTAATAAGTTATTATCTGTCAAATTTGTATTTTCCATTATTAATAATATTATAATTTATATGTAATTAGATTTCAATTTTTATTAAAAAGTAGTCATTGGATTAACAATTCTATTCCAATCAATATTATAAGCATTTGTTTGATATTTTAGAGTATCAAATTGATTTGGGATTATAAAATTACTTTTTCCTTTTATAATATTTACTTTTTGACCTTCATTATTATTATTATCAATTCTTATATGATAATCATTAATATAATCTTTTAATGATGCTTCAATTTTATTTCCATACATATCATAATAATAATTATTTAAATATAAAGGTCTTTGTAATACTTTAACATCTTTACAATCTAAATCTTTTGTATTTTGAAAACCATTAAGAATATCATTAAAAGCAGGATTTGTAAAAATATTACCTGTTATAGATATTTCATTTGTTAAATTTTCTGGATTATCATTTTTTGTTTCTTTTAAAACATTTGAGGTTATATTCTTAATACCATCTTCAGTATCATAAAATTGAAATTTATTTTTCATAATATCCATTTCTTCTTCATTGAAAATTTCTTTTTTATTACTTAAAAGCTTTTTAATTAAGTTTTGGTAAGCAGGTGATCTTTCCATAATTTCTAAATTATCAATATTATCGGTTATATTAAAATTTTCTATTTTTTCAGATTTTGTATTATTATTATAAATAAAAAAAATTGATATAATAATGATTATAAATATTATAACTGACAACATATAATATTCTTAATAAAAAATATTTAAAGTTTTAAAAATAAATCTAGGATATAATGACTGAATTTATTTTTATTAACAAAAATCCATTAATACCTATTGTTATTAATAATATAACAAAGCAAAAAGCTTTAACTATGGTAATGGAACAAACTTTTAATCAAAATAATGAATATTGTAAAAATATTTACTTTATATCATTTTGTTCTGATAATTCATTTCAAATATATTTTACAAATGGTAAAGGAAAAAAATATTTTATAAAGAGAAGTAATACAAATAACATTGAAGAATATGATATTGATAGTTCATTTGGTTTTAATACAATTAATAAATTTTTAAATAAAAATAACATTATGAATGAAATTGAAATTGAAAGTGAAAGTGATAATGAAGAAATCAATTTAGATTTATCAAATAAAAAAGAAAATAAAGATGATGAAGTATTTGAATTAGATATGGGATTATTTTCTAAAAGTAATTCTAATAAAGATAAATATTTAAAAAATAATAATATTGAAGAAAATGTTAAGTTAGATATTGGATTATTTACTAAAAATAATGAGGATAATGAAGAAAACGAAGATACTGATGTTTTTGATGATTGTGAAAAATTAATGAAAAGATTTTATGAAGATAAAAATAGAAAAGATAAAATTAAAAAAAGGTTGATGATTGATAAAAAAGAGGAACATAATTTATTAAAAAAGAAGAGAGAGTTAGTTCAGGATAAGATTGTTGAACTAAAGGGTAAATATAGAACATATAAAAATATAAAGGATGATATGGAAGATAATGAAAATGAGGAAATTAATATTCCTGAATTATTTAATATTGAATTTGAATATTTTGAAAAAATGAATGATGAAGATAGAGAGATAATTGATAAATTGGATGATAATGATATAATGAATAAAAATGTATTTAATGAGAGAGTTGTAGAGATGGCAAATGAATTCAAGATTTATATGGGTGAAAATATTAATCCTCTTGAAAGTAGATTCGAACATAATTGGAGTGAGTTGGATAATGATATTATAGTTGGAGAATATAAGGCAAATATTTAAATATTTTAAAATTAATTATAGATATTTTTTTATATTTCATTATGAATAAAATTATTTATAATGAAAAGATGGATATTATTTATTTATTGATATATGTTCTTGGTTCTGGAACATCATCTAAAATTTGGTATTGTATTGAAATAAAAGATTATGTGAAAACATTAAAGCAGAATAAGGGAAAATTTAATATTAATTGTAAGGCATTAAAAATTTTTAAAGAAGAAAGAGATAAAGAATATAAAAGAGAAGTTGATATAAATGATATTATTATATTTGAAGATAAAAAATCAGAATACGTAAATTATAATGATGGTGGATTTAAATATAAAGATGATATGATTATTATAAATGAAGTAATGGCAATTTCATTATATGATATGTGTAAATTATTGAAATTTGATTTTGAAGATGAATATAAAGAAAATATTTACGAACAAATGAAAAAAGGGATTGAATATATTCATAAGTGTGGATATTTACACGCTGATATTAAAATGGAAAATTTTTTGGTGGGTGGTTTAAATATATTACAAAAAAAGATTATTGATTATGTTAATAAATATGATTTTAGTAAATTTTTTAAAAAGAAAAATAATAAAAATGGTAATTTAATCCAATCAACAAATGATAAATTATTATCATTAATAGATGATGTGATATTTAAATTTAATTTAGAAGAAATAATTGATGAAGATTATGAGAGTGATTTTGAAGAAAGTAATGAAGATAATATGGAAGAAAGTATTGAAGAAAGTATTGAAGAAAGTATTGAAGAAAGTGATAATGAAAGTATTAGTTCATATAGTTCATATAGCACAAATGCATCATCATTTGATTCTGAATTTAATGAATTTGATATTAAATATGATAAATTTCATATAAATGAAATAAATAATTTTATTTTAAATTTAGATAATAATGAAGTGGAAAATAAAAATAGGGATATAGAAAAAGATATTAAATTTTATAAAGAAAAATTAAAAGATATAAAAATTAAATTAACTGATTTTGGATTAATAAAAAAACCTGGTGGTATGGAAACAATTCAAACCAGAGTATTTAGATCTCCCAGAAATATTTTAGGGTTTTCTTGTGAATTTAGTGATGATATTTATGCTTTAGAACAAAATAAATATGAATTATTTAATGGAAAATTATTAATTGATTTAGAAAGTGATAAAAATTTTAATAAATATAATAATAATCTTTTAACTATTAAAAAAATTTTTAAAATTAATAAAAATATTTATTATGATATACTACAATCTAAAAGAATTAATAGTATTTTATCAAAAGATGGTTCTTTTCTTTTTAAATAATAATTTTTAATATTTTTGTAATATTTTTTAAATAAAAAATATTATGCTAAAAAAATAGATAGTGTTTTATCACAAGATGGTTCTTTTTTATTAATTATTATAATATTGTTGGGTATTATAAAATTGATTTGTAAGTGTTTCATAATATTGAAGACTGCAATCATTATAAGAACCACTATCCATTTAGAACTATTAGACAACAACACTAATTTTTAAATTAATAACACTAAAATAATATTTTTTCAATTTTTTTTTTATCTTATTAATGACATAATATATATTATTTTAATCTTCATCTTCATCTGTATTATCTTTCTTAGATATTTTATATATTTTAGTATGGTTTGAATTAAGCTCAAATCCATTATTTTTGATATATTCTACTAATTTAGGCTGATCTATATTTTTAATAGAAGGATAATTAATTTTATGCCATTCTTGATAATCATCCCATATATCTGAAAGATGTATTTTATCATTTTTATTATCAGTAGTTGAATATTTTGTATTAAAGAATATTTTAATTGTATTAGATTTATCAATATATTCAGCTGAATCTTCTAACATAGTTTTAGGCTCATGTCCTTTTAATGTTCCACATTCTTTATATTTAATATAATAAACATTAATTAATAACCACATTAACACATCTTTACATTCTTCTAATTTATCATCAATATTATTAATTAATTTTCGTTCATTAAATTTTTTAGGATTATCGATAAATTTATTTGGAAATGTTAATACTCTAATTCTTCTTCTAACACCACCATCATCTGATTTTAGTTTTGGTTTATCATTACATTGTAATGTAAAATTAAATTGTGGTATATAATAAAACGGTTTTTCATATAAAGGTCTTGCTTGAATTACATCTTCACCTGTTAATGTTTTTAATATACCAGTTTCTACTTTATCATCTTGATCTGGTTCAGATACTTCTAACCATCTTCTACCTTTTTTATCCGCTAAATGTGGAGAAGCTTCTCCAGCAGATCTTCTTTGTCTTGTAATTAATGTAGGATCAGTAGTAGAGTAATAATCTCCTAAAACATTTTGCATTAATTTTGTTAATGTTCCTTTTCCATTAGCACCACTACCAGACCATACTAAAGCCAATTGATCTTTATTACGACCATATAATATAGATGCTAAATATAATTTTAAAAATTCATTTGAATCTGTTTCAGGTTGAATAGACAGAAAAAAATCATCTAATATTTTTTCCTTTTTTTTAAAATCTTCAGTTTTGTTATTTTTATACTCAATATAATCATATCTAGTTGAAAATGTAATATAATCATCTGGCTTACCAGCTCTAAATGTCATTGTATCTAAATCATATACACCATTTTCAAAACCAATTAAATTACATTTAGCATCTAATAATTCAATAAATTTCTTTCTTTTTCTTTTTACTGTATTTTTAATAAAAAATATATTACCAGCCTCAGCTAATATTTTTTTTTTAAATGATTGTGTTTTAAATTTTCTAATTAATGAGAAAAAATCTTTTCCTTTTTTTTCAATATCTACCATTGATTCTTTATCGTCATTATTTGTTGCATTTAATTTATTCGAATATAATATTGATACTTGAGATAAATGATAAGCAAATTCTTCAGATAATTTTACATTTAATGATGCACCATTTTCTGTCTGTGACCATCTATGATCTATAAATTCCCACCATATTTGACCGCCTTCTACACCACTACAAGAATAATCATTCTTATACATATCATATACAACACTTGCTAAATCATAATCCGCTTTAGTATCAATATTTTTATTAAATGATTCATTTAATTTATTTGTTAAATATTCATTATATTTTGTTAAATTATCTTTTTTAGCCCATTGTTCTAAACCATACAAATAATTACTATCATTTTTTATAGTACATCCATCCCAAAATCTATCAACACTATTATCATCATATTTTTCACCACATAATTTTGAAAATTTATGAAAATTATTTTTTAAATTTGGAGAAATATTAAACAAAGCATAACCAACATCACGCCATGAACCATAATTAGTTGCTCTTTCTTTTGACAATATACTACATAATTTTATAGCATTCTCTTCATTAGTTGATTTATTACCTACTTTATTTTTATTTTCAATATTTAGATTAATTTGTAAATTATTATCTTTCTTATTATTATTTTCAATAAAAAATGTCTTTTTACTATTCAACATTTCTAAATATTTTAATTTTAATGTAATAATTTCTTCATCATTATATACATTTCTTATTCTTAATTTTTTTATTATTTTTTTATCATTCATATCAACATCTTCTTTAACATAACCATCACTATACATTTTTAATTTCAACTTATATATATTAAATTTATCATCTACTTTTTTACCAGATTTATATAAGAACCACCATTTATCTTTAAACATTACACTTTTATCAAATATCTCTTTCATATTTTCATTCGTTTTTGCAATTATTCTATCAATAAACTCCATATCTTCTAATCTCGCTTCAATTTTATCATATATTAATAATCTATTCTCTGAAGTTAATATTAAATTCGGATAATGAATATGAATTCCATCACAATATTTTTCTTTTGATTTATTATGTATTGGTTTATTTTTATATAATATATATGCTGTTAAATCATCGTCAATTAAATATTTATTATTTTCATCATCATCATCACTATCATCACAATCATCACAAGATTTAATTTTAATATTTAAATATTTTTTAATAATTACATTCATATTACGAACTATATTTTGAATATCTTTATTGGTAAATAATCTATTTTTATCATTTACTTTAAAATCAAAATCAAAATACAATGGACCAATATCTCTTGATTTTTCCATTATATTCATTTTATTATCTTTATTTTCTTTTTCATTAGCATAAAATTTTATAAAATTTACATAATTTTCATCTTTAACTATAAAATTTGTTCTATACCCATCATCTTTAACTAATTGATGAGTTTCATTTTTACTACCTTTTTCGGATATATTATTATCAATATAATCTTGTAAAGATTTATAATTAAATGAGTTTTTAACATTATTATCTTCTTCTTTTATACTCATATTATTATCCATAATCATAGATATTATATTATTACTATATATTTTAAATTTTAATTTCAATTTTTTATTTTGGATATTTTAATTTATCAAAAATTGGAAATTTATATAAATAATAACAAGTAATTAAGTGGCAAAAATTATTAATTTAATATAATTTTAACATAAAATGATTAAAAATAATGAATATATGAATTTAAGAAAAGGTAATAAATATTATTTAACATCATATATTACTCCTAAAAATAAAAAATATATTAATATTATTTTCAATACAGATATTGATTTATCAGTTTATAATAATTTAACACATCTATATTTTGATGATAATCTAAATCAAGAAATAGATTTATCAAAAAATATTAAATTAGAATATTTAGAGTTTGGATGGAATTTTAATAATGAAATAAATTTATTAAATAATATTAATTTAAAATATTTAATTTTTGGTTGGGATTTTAATCAAAATATAAATTTATCTAATAATAATAATCTAATATGTTTAGAAATTAATGGTGATTATGATAAAAATATTACTATTCCAAAAAGTGTTGAAAAATTAAAATTAAATTGTTGTGATAATCAATATATAATAGATAATTTAAGTAATAATATTAAAGAATTACATATATTATCTTGTTATGATTTAAATTTAGATAATTTACCAAATAGTATAACAAAATTATATATTGAAGAATATTTTAAACCATTAAATAATTTACCAAACTTTATTGAATATTTAGAAATAAGTATTTATAACTTAAAAATAAAAAAAATACCTAAAAAACTTAAAACTATTAAATGTGATAGAGATTATCCATATATTAATAATTTTAAAGATTATAATGTTATAACATATTAAAAAATTGAAAAATTTATGTATAATATTATTAAATTAATAAAAATGAAAAATAATTATTGGATTGTAGATGATTGGTTAATATTTAAACCAGAATTTAATGAAGAATTAGATGAATATTATGATATAATAAATAAGTATAAAAAAATAATGTTTAGTAATTATAATGAACCTTTAATAGCAATTGAAACCAATAATAAATGTGAAAATAATAATAATAATTTTATTAGAAACAATTTTAATAAAGAAATAGA
>OJDV01000559.1_pt1 | contig 13009 bp, 10 predicted proteins | sample 1592911 | NCBI WGS metagenome assembly OJDV01 (sample SAMN05416860, study PRJEB24817) | seawater metagenome | isolation source: Sea water | place: Canada:Atlantic | collected 2013-11 | reverse complement strand
TACACAGAGTAGATCGTCGGCAGCGTCAGATGTGTATAAGAGACAGGTATGGAATTGTTGGCGGCGCATTCATTCTGTTGATGTATTTGATTCTATTATATAGAGGAATATTAATAGCCAAAAATGCTCCACGAACTTTTGGGTCTTTGCTGGCAATTGGGCTGAGTTTTAGTTTGGTTTTTCAAGCAATGATTAACATGGCTGTTGCCGTGAATTTGTTTCCAGTTACCGGGCAGCCCCTGCCAATGGTTAGCATGGGAGGAACTTCGATTTGGTTTACTTGTTTGGCAATTGGCATTATTTTAAGTGTAAGTAGAAATACGGAAAACGAAAAAATGGAGGTAAGCAATGGCTAAACTGAAAGTAATAATTTCTGGTGGAGGAACTGGAGGACATATTTTCCCCGCAATAGCCATAGCCAATGCAATTAAAAAAATAAGACCAGATACTGAGTTTCTTTTTGTAGGGGCATTAGGTAGAATGGAGATGACCAAAGTTCCTGAAGCAGGTTTCGAAATTGTTGGATTACCGATAATGGGCCTTCAACGAAAGTTGACGTTGAAGAATTTGAAATTTCCATTTATGCTGCTAAAAAGTGCAGCAATGGCAAAAAAAATTGTGAAAGATTTTAAACCTGATATAGCTATTGGTGTAGGAGGTTATGCAAGTGGACCATTGCTTAGAGCTGCCAATAAAGCGAAAGTGCCCACCTTATTGCAAGAGCAAAATTCTTACGCAGGTTTAACAAATAAAATATTAGGAAAAGACGCGAGCAAAATATGTGTTGCATATGACGGGATGCATGCTTTTTTTCCAAAAGAAAAAATTATTTTAACAGGAAACCCAGTTCGATCTGAGGTAATTAAATTAGAAGGGAAAAGAGAAAGAGCTATTGAATTTTTTGCCTTAGATTCCTCTAAAAAAACGGTGTTAGTTGTTGGTGGAAGTCTAGGTGCTTGGTCGGTGAATGAAGCGGTAGAAAATTCTATTGCTGCATGGGAGAAAGCAGGAATACAAGTTGTTTGGCAAACGGGGAAGTTGTTTTATGAGCGTGCTCAAAAAGTAGCTTCAGGAAAGGAATCGTGGTTGAAAGTAACTGATTTTATTAAACGCATGGATTTGGGTTATGCAGTCGCGGATTTAGTGGTGTCAAGGGCTGGAGCCCTTGCTGTCTCGGAATTGTGCTTGGTGAAAAAACCATCCATATTTGTACCATTGCCTTCAGCAGCAGAAGATCATCAGACCAAGAATGCAAAGGTGCTGACAACCCTAAATGCCGCAAGAATAATAAACGATTCAGAGGTAAGAGAGAAATTGGAGAAAACTGTGTTAGATTTAATAAACAATGAAGCAGAGTTAAATAATTTGAGTGAGAATATTAGTCCATTGGGTTATCATGATGCTGCGGACATCATTGCCAATGAAGCGTTGAAAATGATTCATTAATAGCACTGAAGAGTAAAATTTTTTGTGATTAGAATAAGATAAAAAGAGGTGAACATAGTTAAAGAAAATATCTACTTTATAGGAATTGGCGGCATCGGCATGAGTGCTTTGGCGCGTTATTTTAACCAAGTTGGGAAAAAGGTAGCGGGCTACGACCGCACTACAACGTTGTTGACAAAGCAGCTTCAAAAGGAAGGCATGTCAATTACGGATTTTGCTGAGGCAGATGCAATTCCTCATCCTTATAGAGACTCTTCAAATACGTTGGTGGTTTATACTCCCGCAATATCAGCGAATAACCCTATGCTCATTTATTTTCAGGAAGAAGGATTTGAATGCTTGAAAAGGGCACAAGTTCTAGGGTTGATTAGCCAAGGTATGAAAACAATTGCGGTTGCAGGAACGCACGGCAAGACAACCGTTTCTTCAATGATTACTTATTTGTTAAAGGCAGGAGGAATAAAGGTAAATGGGTTGTTAGGAGGAATTTCAAGAGATTTTGGAACAAATTTGTTACTTGATCCTGATGCTGAAATCTTAGTGACAGAGGCAGATGAATACGACCGTTCTTTTTTGCAATTATATCCAAATCAGTTGGTTATTACTTCAATAGATGCTGATCATTTAGATATTTACGAAGATGAAACCGATTTAAAAAATACCTACAATCAGCTGGTGGCTCAAGTAGATGTGCAAGGCACCTTATATACCAAACCTGAGGTGGCTGAAGCTTTAAATATTCCTGAAGAAATTCAGTCTAGAACATATTCGTTAGCTCAAAAATCGATTATTCAAGCTAGAAATATAAAAGTGGAAGACGGTAATTTTGTGTTCGACTATGAATCGGAACGTTTCGCTTTGCAAAATGTTACGTGTGGATTGCCTGGATTGCATAATGTTGAAAATGCAATGGTAGCCATGGCTGTGGCATTTACTCATGGAGTGGATGTTGCAAAAATTAAAACTGCTATTGCTGATTTTCAAGGGGTTAAAAGGCGGTTTGATGTACATTTAAAAAGGCCTGATTTTGTTTATATAGACGATTATGCGCATCATCCGGAAGAGGTGAAGATGTTGTTGAAATCAGTTAAGGAATTGTATCCAGGGAAAAAAATAACAACCATTTTTCAGCCACATCTTTTTAGCAGAACTAGAGATTTTGGAGAAGATTTTGCACGAGAATTAGCGGTGTCAGACGACTTGATTTTACTAGAGATATACCCAGCTAGAGAAGAACCGTTAGAAGGGATAAACTCTATATGGTTATCCAAATTGATCGGTAAAGATGGGGTGAGTGTTTGTGATAAGCATCATTTAATGAACATTTTAAAGACAAAAGAAGTTGAAGTTTTACTCACTGTGGGTGCAGGAGATATTGATACTATGATTGAACCAATAATTAATCATTATCAAATAGACGTATGAAAAAAGTATTAAATATCGGTTCGTGGGTAATACTATCATTAGCGTTGGTGACAATTCTGGGCTTTGTAAATCATGTGCAAAAGCAAATGGTTTGTACCGATATTAATATCACTATTGACAATAGTAACGGTAATTTTTTCGTTGATGAAGAAGATATTTTTAGCATGGTTTATCATGAAATGGATACTATTTTAGATAGACCCATTTCGGCTATTGAAGCGGAAAAACTAGAGCATAAAATAAATAATCATCCGTCGGTTTCAAATTCTGAAGTGTATAAAACGATAGATGGGAAGTTGCAAGTAGAAGTATATCAGCGAACTCCAATTGTGCGAATATTTAGCATGAACGGAGACAGTTACTACCTAGATAGCACGGGAAAGGTGATGCCACCATCGGATCAATATACTTCAAGAGTTTTTGTAGCAAATGGATTTATTAACGACCCTTTTAAAACGGTAAGTCACCTAAATGCAAGAATGGTGGCAGATTCGATTCAAAACAGGGTGATGATTGACGATATTTTTACAATGGCTCAATTTATTCGAACCGATGCTTTGTGGAACTCACAGATTGAACAGTTGTATGTTAATAAAGAATTGGAGATTGAATTGATTCCAAGGGTTGGAAATCATAGAATTGTAGTAGGAGATGCCATTGATATAAAAAAGAAGCTAGATAAGCTTAAAGTGTTCTATAAGAAGGGGTTGAGTAAAACAGGTTGGAACGAGTACAGTGTCATAAACCTAAAATTCGCAAATCAAGTGGTTTGCAAAAAACGAAATTAGCATGGAATCATCATCAGATATAGTTGTAGGACTGGATATCGGAACCACAAAAATTGTGGTAATGGTGGGCCGTAAGAATGAAGTTGGAAAGCTTGAGATCTTAGGTATGGGTCGTTCTGAATCGTTGGGCGTTACTCGCGGAGTAGTTGCTAACATTGAGAAAACAGTGCAATCTATTCGTACTGCTGTTTCAGAAGCAGAAAATAAATCGGGAGTTGATGTTCGTGTAGTAAATGTTGGAATCGCCGGTCAGCACATTAAAAGTTTGCAGCATCGAGGGATCAAAATGAGAAATACATTAGACGATGAGATTTCCCAGGAGGACATAGACATGTTGATTAATGATATGTTCAAGTTAGTGACGCTTCCCGGGGAAGAGATTATAGAAGTTTTGCCACAAGAGTTTATTGTAGACAACGAACAAGGCATTAAAGACCCAATTGGAATGTCAGGCATTCGTTTAGAAGCTAACTTTCATATAATAACTGGGCAAGTTGCAGCAGCAAAGAACATCCATAAATGTGTGCACAAAGCAAACTTAGAAATTCAAGATGTTGTTTTAGAGCCGATTGCTTCTTCTGCAGCAGTGTTAAGTGAAGAAGAAAAAGAAGCGGGAGTGGTGTTAGTTGATATTGGAGGAGGAACAACTGATGTTGCCATTTTTCAAGATGGAATTATTCGACATACTGCGGTGATTCCTTTTGGAGGAAACATCATAACGGAAGATATTAAAGAGGGATGCAGCATAATTAAAAATCAAGCTGAGCTGTTAAAGGTAAAGTTTGGTTCAGCCTTAGCGAATGAAAGCCAAGAGAATGAAATCGTCTCCATTCCTGGTTTAAGAGGTAGAGAGCCAAAGGAAATTTCGATTAAAAATCTTTCGCATATCATTCAAGCAAGGTTAGAAGAGATTATTGAGCACATCTATTACGAGATTAAGAATAGTGGTTATGAAAACAAGTTAATTGCTGGAATGGTAATTACCGGTGGTGGTTCTCAAATGAAGCACATTGGTCAATTATTTGAATACGTAACTGGAATGGATACAAGAATTGGTTATCCAAATGAGTACTTAGCAAATGGCAATGCAGATGAAATTACTAGCCCAATGTATGCGACTGGTGTTGGCTTGATTTTGAAAGGATTTGAAAAGTTGGAGCGCCAAAAGGGACAGAAGAAAAATATTGATCAGGAAGATTCGATCAAAGTGCGTCAAGGAGAAAAAACAAAAGGTGGCTTTTTGAAAAGTATGTTGGCAAAAGGGAAACAATTTTTTGAAGAGGACGAGAATTGAGAATGTGGAATGTAGAATGAGGAGTTAAGAATGTAATAGCTTTTTTGAAAGCACAGAGAAAAAGAAAATGGAAAGGCCGAACCCTGCGAAAGATAAAAGTTTCGAATTTGCTTTAAAAGTGATAAAGGTTTGCAGAAGAGTTGAGAAAGAGGAAAGAGAGTATGTTTTGACAAAGCAACTATTAAGGTCAGGGACTTCAATAGGGGCGAATACAGAAGAAGCAATTGGCTCATTTAGTGATAAAGATTTTCACTACAAATTTTCAATTGCTTACAAAGAGGCACGAGAGAGTCATTATTGGATTAGACTGCTTTTTGAATCTGGTATGTTGAAGAAGGATGAGTATAATAGTTTAATAGAAGGAGCTGAAGAATTGCAAAGAATTATCGGTTCAATCTTGAAAACAATGAGAAATAAATAGGATTAAAAAATAAATAATAGTAGAAGTAATAAAGAGAATTATGGATTCGACATTCTTCATTCTTCATTCAACTTTCTACACTAAATATAGAAATTATGAGATTTGACTTACCCAAAGAACAATCATCAATCATCAAAGTAATCGGAGTCGGTGGCGGCGGAAGCAACGCTGTTAACCACATGTACCGTCAAGGCATTACTGGTGTTGATTTCATTATTTGCAATACAGATCAACAAGCTTTGGATTTAAGTCCAATTCCAAATAAAATTCAGTTGGGTTCAACCTTAACAGAAGGAAGAGGAGCCGGCTCAAATCCTGAGGTAGGCAAAAATGCTGCTATCGAAAATGTAGAAGAGTTGAAAGAGTTGTTAGAGAAAAACACTCAAATGGTTTTTATTACCGCAGGAATGGGTGGTGGAACTGGAACAGGAGCAGCTCCAATTATTGCGCAAACCGCCAGAGAAATGGGTATTCTTACGGTAGGTATTGTGACTATTCCTTTTGGGTTTGAAGGTCGAAGAAGAAAGATTCAAGCAGATTCAGGATTGGCTGAATTAAGAGATAGTGTAGATACTTTACTAATCATTTGCAATGACAAGTTGAGAGAGATGCACGGGAATTTGAAAATTGGCCAAGCTTTTTCTATGGCAGATGATATTTTAACGGTTGCAGCAAAAGGAATTGCTGAAATTATTACTGTTGCAGGATACATCAATGTAGATTTTGAAGACGTAAGAACAGTAATGAAGGATGGAGGAACTGCAATAATGGGTTCTGCTGTAGCTGAAGGAGAAGGAAGAGCGGTGAAGGCGGTTAGTCAAGCGCTAGCTTCGCCCTTGTTAAATGACAATGATATCACTGGAGCAAATTATATATTGTTGAATATTACTTCTGGTGACGAAGAAGTTACCATGGACGAAATTGATGAGATTACAGAATATATCCAAAATGAGGCAGGAAATACTGCAGACATTATTTGGGGGAACGGCTTAGACGAATCACTTGGAGAAAATTTATCTGTAACCATCATCGCGACAGGATTTGGAAAAGCAGAACCAGGAGGTTTTACAACTGCCAAAGAACCTAAGAAAGTGGTGAGAAAGTTGACGGATGACGTGAGTACTGTAATTACAGCGCCTACAGAAAAAGCTACTCCAACTGCATCTGAAAGCAATAAATCGGATGAGCCAACTTTGAAAAACTCAAGTGATGATCAGAAGAGTTTTGAATTTCAAATCAGAAAGACTGATGCCAAGAAACAAGAAGAGCCTAAGGTAAAAAAGTATAGCTTAGAAGATGAGTTCAAATCTGAAGAAGAATCAAAAGCGAACGAATGGACGCCTCATAGTGTAAGTGTACCAAATACGGCTATTGAAGAAGAAGCAAAACCTGAAATGACTTCTTACCAATCTACTCCTGAGAAATCGGCAGAGAGTGAAGAAGCTCAGATTAAGAAAACGCACGAGAGAATTCGAAGATTGAAAGAATTGAGTTTAAAAATTAAGAGTCCGGGTGGAATTAACGATTTAGAGAAAGAGCCAGCTTACAAGAGACGAAACATTTCTTTAGACGATACTCCTCATTCTTCAGAATCAAATGTTTCTCGTTATACGTTAAGTGAAGACGATGACAACAAAACGAATTTAAGACAGAATAATTCTTTCTTGCATGATAATGTGGATTAGGTAATAATCCTCAGATTTGGTTAATAAATAGGAAAAAGCTCCGAATGTAAGTTCGGGGCTTTTTTGTTTGGCAATTTTTTTGGTAACGTCATCGCTTTGTCACATGGATCGGAGTCGAAGTGAAGTGCGACGTGACAATCGGGTTTACATTTATAGAATGAGAAATTTGAATGAAGTATTAGAATCCAAAAAGGAGAAGTTTTACGTGGTAAGTTGGTGATTGAGTACAGCCATTGTCAACATCAAAGCGGCCAACTAGTGCGTCATCGCGAAGGAGGCACGACTGCGGCGATCTGGTCCATATACTAAACTGCTTCTTCCGCTTACATTCCTCACTCCCTATTCTACATTCCACATTCCACATTTACGCTAAGGTTTGTTATCTTTGAATGCTTGGTATAGTCTTTGAATTGCATTGAAAAAAAATAGAATATGAAAAAGTTAAGTTTACTAGCAGCCGGTTTGGTATTAGGTCTTTTTGTAAGCGCTCAAAATGAGTATAATCTGGTTCCAAACCCAAGTTTCGAGGACCTAGGGAAAAAAGGAAAGGTAACTGACAACGGTCAGGTTCATTTAGCTGAACCTTGGACTTCAGTTACTATGAATCCAGTAGATTTGTATTCTGAAGGTGCAAAAACGGATGATTTTGCAACACCTTTCAATAAAAGAGGAGAAGAAAAAGCAAGAACAGGAACAAATTATGCCGGTTTAAATTTCTATGGCTATAAAGGAAAGGAACCAAGAAATTATTTGGGAATAGAGTTGATAAAACCAATGGAAGAAGGAAAGCAGTATTGTGTTAAATTTCACGTTTCTATGTCCGATATGTCAAAATATGCTGTAAACAACATTGGGGTATTTATCGATTTTGAACCAATGAATGAGGCAATTGAAGGTAACATGTATGAAGATCCGCATGTGCTTAGTGTTACTAAAATGATTTATAAAAAGCAGTATTCTTGGATGCCAGTTTGCGCAACCTATACAGCTGAAGGTGGCGAGTCGTTTTTAATTATTGGAAATTTCGCTAAAGATGTAGATACTAAATTTGAGACTGTTCGGTTGTCAAGAGACTTTACTGGTCGTCAAACGTACGATGGGTATTACTATGTCGATGATGTTTCAGTAATTCCGACGGATAAAATAGGAGATAAAGATTGCGCTTGTGAAAGAATTGCTGGGGGGCAAATGAAAACTGAATATAAAACCTTTGAAACGAAGGCGATAGATCAAAAGACTGCTCAAAAAGTAACCTATGTAAATTCCGATGGATCAAAAGCAGGAGAAAAACCTAAAGTGGCGGTAAAAAAGGATGATACTAAAACGGTTGAACAAGGCGGAGTAGTTTACAAAAAAGCAAACGCGGTTGTAGAAGAAGTGGAAGTTCCTAAAGCTCCTAAAGCATACTCTCCAAACGATGTTGTTATTTATTATGAGTCAAAAGAGTTTCAAGTTCCCGAAGAAGAAAAAGAAGCAGTTACCAAATTGATTAAATACTTGAAGGATAATAAAACTGTAATTATTCAAATTCAAGGACATGCGGATCCATCGGAATCATCTGTAGCGTCAATTGGAAAGAGAAGAAGTGCGCTATTTAGAGTTGCATTAACAAAGCAGGGAATTCCTGCTGCTCGCTTAAAAACAGTTTCTTTTGACACATCAAAACCAGCTGAGGAAGATGATGCCGCTAAAAACCAAAGGGTGACTATAAAGGTGCTCTAAATTGAAAATCTTCGTAAAGAATATAGCCACTTCGGTGGCTTTTTTTCTGCTCATAAATTTTTGTTCTGCTCAAAATTTAATTCCCAACCCCGGATTTGAAGAAGTGCATGCTTGTCCGACAGGTTTGCGACAATTGGAATTAGCAAAGTACTGGTATGGAGCAAATGCTGGAACACCTGAATTGTTCCATAATTGTGGTTTTAGGGCTAGTATTTCTCCTAATACTGGCAATGCAATGGGGGGGGTTATTTTTTTAAGTGAAGCAAGTTCGTTTGTCGAATACCTTCAAGTTGAATTTGTAGATTCTCTTGTTCAAGGCGAGGAATATGATTTTAGTTTCTACATTCGATTATCAACTACTTCTTTAATAGCAATTAATAATATTGGTGCATTTTTTAGTAAAAACGGCTTGCATCGAAATCTTTGGGTTCGCTTTCAAAATCGACCGCAAATAGTATTTGGGGAAGTAGCTGATAACACACAGTCGTGGCAAAAATTAGAAGGGACGTACAAAGCTAGTGGGGGTGAAAAATTCATTACAATTGGAAATTTCTTCGCGAAGCATTTTGTTACCGAAAAAATTGTCAATAAAGCTGCGACGGATCGCACCACTTATTATTATGTTGACGACTTCTATCTTGGAAAGAAACAGCTTTATGCGCCAAATGTGCCGCCTTCGCCAAAAAAGGTAAATTGGAGCCACTTAGTTTATTTCGAAAAAGACAGTTCTTCCATTACGGAAAGTGAATTGTTGCGACTGGACCAATTTATTCAACAATTGCCACTCCCCCTTTTTACACCAATAAAAGTGGAGGGGCATACAGATCAAGATGCAAGTCTAGAATACAACCTGCAGCTTTCACAAGATAGAGCCGATATGGTAAAAACAAGGATGAGTAACTTTAACCTTCAGAATGTTTATACTTCATGGTCTGGGGAGTACAAAATTATTTACGAAGGAACAGAAGAAGAGGGGAAATCAAAAAACAGAAGAGTGACTATAACCGTAGAACGTTAGATGAAAAAGATAATCTATACAATTTTTCTATTAAGTACAGTATTGACTTCTAAAGCGCAAGAGAATGATGCTTATTGGGCGGAACTATTATTGGATGAAGTTAACAGAGTGCGTGAAATCAATCAGCTTCAAAATTTGCGTTTAGACGAGGTGCTATCGGCAGCTGCATTTGATCAAGCTGAATACTGCTCTGAATTGGGAAAGCTGGTGCATACACAAGATAACAGTAAAAAAGAGAACGTTAGTAAGAGAGTTCTCTATTACGAAGGTTTGCATGGACAATTGGAAGAAAATTTATCGCAAATTTCTTTTGGTGCGAAAGAAGCTTTGGAGCCAAATGGATTAAGAGTAGAATTGGATTCTGATGAGAAAGTGGTAAAAGCAATTGTAGCCGCTTGGTTAGAAGATGAGAAAAGTAGTAAACTAAATTTGTTAGATCCTAATTTTTATACGTTAGGTTCTTCAGTCATTGAGAGTAACGAAACAGATTTTTTGTTCTGCGCTGTATTTGGCAATGAGCCCTATGAATCATTGGGCAGTGAAAAATTAAGTATAAAGAACCATGGTATAGAGTCTTATGATAAACAAAAGTGCAGCAAATTTCTTGAGCGCTACCCAAGTATTTCACAGCTTTTCTCAGATGTTATTAAAATCAATAACGGAGAAGTTTTTCTAGAATATCATAGCTTACCTTTTGTTGAAGAACTTTTTAGTGAAGGTTCAGATGCAGTGGCAATAGATTGGGTTGATCAACGTCAATATAGATGTAATCTTGGAACCCAATTGTTCCCAGGTACTATTGCCAAAGGTTATCTTCAAAAGCCAGTTAAAAAATCATTTTTACTAAGTCAAAATGTGACGGACAGTATAAAAGAACTGAAAGTGAATTTGGGCAATGTTCCTAGCTTTTACTCAGCAAACTCAACAGAGCCTAATCTAATAATTATTAAAGGTGGCGTTCATTGTGCCACTGTTCCTTTTAACAAAATAGAATCAAAAAATACGAGGCAAGTCCCTATTGAATTTGCAGTTGCGGGAGAAAGTAAAGCGAATCAATATACATGGAAAGATTCGATGGTATTTCAAATTCCATTATTCCCAAATGGCTTTGATTCTTTGCAACGGGCAAAGGTTACCTTGGAGAGATTGAAGTTTAAAATTACATCTTCAAATTTGGTAGTACAGGTTTCTCCAATTCATCAAGATGCATTGGCGAATTTCCAAAATGACTTGCCGTCCAGAACCCATGTTGCTTGGGATTCGCTTACGTCTTTTGTAAAGAACACTGATTACCAACTAGAATTGGCTGGTTTAAACGAAGAAGAGAAAATAGAGTTCTTAAAAGAGGCGCAAAAGGAAGATGAGAAACTTAAAATATTTTTACTGAGGATAAATAATTTGCAATTTGCAGTAAAAGGAGAAGCTAGTATACAACTGAATGAAGAGACTGCGGAACAGCTTCAATTGTATCGTTTTTTTCTGGAAAATAATCAAATACAACCAGCACTTTTTGTTCAGTCAAAATTGTTGATTAAGGTTAGAAATGGAGAGCTAAATGCCAAAGAATTGCCGCAAGCGGATCCTGCTCAAAAGGTCAATACATTAGCAGTAATTAATAATCAAATTGTATTAGAATCTATTATGGGAGCTGAGCAATATGGGGGAAATCCAATTTATCTGGCCTTGTTTGAACTCTACTTAATTAATCAAAGACAACCCGAGGTTGCATTCAATTATCACGTTGCAGTGTTGGAATACTGGTCAACGCATCAAAGTGAAATAAAAAACATGGAGGGATGGTTGCCGGGTTTTAGAAAAATTTCAACAGAACAAATTATTGTAGAGAAATATGCGAGGGCCATGATGAATTACAACCTACTTGCTGTTGATTATTTTTATGACCAAGGTAATTTTGACAAGAGAAAGAAATCCTTTACAGAACTTATAAAATGGCAACGAAAGGCAAACATGAATAAAGAAGAGAAACTAAATCTTGCTAAAACATTGTGTTATCAAGATCAGTTTAGCTACGCGATTCAATTATTGCAGCCTGAAGTGCAAAGCGACCAAATAAATGAAGAAATTTTATTTTACTTGCTTCAAATTGCGCAATATGATAAATCACAATTTAACGATTCGAAATATTTAGCATTATTAGAAAAAGCAAGTAAATTGTACCCTAAAACTTTTTGTAAATTTTTTAGCGCCTCCTTCAATGGGAAACAAAGCATGGAGAATGCCTTAGTAAAGAATTTGTATTGTAAGAATTGTCATTAGGAGCGAGCGTAGGTTACAACTGTTTGAACAGATTCTTGTGTGCCATCATTATCAACATCTTCAATTGAATAGCGTTCAATAATTAAATTTCTGCCATCGTTTACAATGATATTGAATACGGTCAGATTTGGTCCACCATAATCTAAAATTAGTTTGGTGTCATTTGAGATTAACGACCAAAAATAAAATTCCTCATTTGGTTCGTTTGGATCGCACTTTAAAAGGCCATATTGTGTAATTGCAGTTCCTGAACTTTCATAGCGATTAACATTATCTTTTTCGCACTCGAATACAAAACTTCGACTGGCAAGAATTATTCCGTTAGCTCTTACTTCTACATCCGTCATTCTGAAATTTTTATCTACAATTCTGTCGTAACCGGAAAGTACTACGTTATCTCCGTCGTCATCATTATTACAAGAAGTACCAATTGTAATTACGCTAATTATAAATAATAGGATTTGATTTCTCATGTGTTAAATTTTGGAATGCAAATGTACTTGAATATTATTATTAAGGGATAATTGTGCCACGTTCGAGTTTATTATCTTTAGCCCATGATTCAAAAAGGCAACAAAAAAATAATCAACGCTTGGACATTTTACGATTGGGCCAATTCGGTGTATCCTTTGGTGATTACTACTGCGATTTTTCCAATGTTTTATGAATACCAAACCAGTCATGATGCACTTGGTAACTTGACTGGAGATAAGGTAGAATTTCTTGGAGTCAGCTTTAGGAATACACAACTGTACTCTTATGTAATATCAGTTTCGTTTATTATTGTGGCCTTTATTTCGCCGCTTCTTTCAGGTGTTGCTGATTATTCTGATAACAAAAAGAGTTTTCTGAAGTTCTTTTGTTATTTGGGTTCCTTATCCTGTGCATCATTGTTCTTTTTTGATGTAAATAATTTAGAAATAAGTATGGTTC
>OJDV01000557.1_pt1 | contig 13021 bp, 3 predicted proteins | sample 1592911 | NCBI WGS metagenome assembly OJDV01 (sample SAMN05416860, study PRJEB24817) | seawater metagenome | isolation source: Sea water | place: Canada:Atlantic | collected 2013-11 | reverse complement strand
GAATAGTCCAGTTCTGAAATATCTTTTATAGTGTGAATCGATTGTCCAACAATATTGAATAATTCGATAGACTTCACATTTTTGAAATTAGGGTTTAATAACACTAAGCTTTGTGCGTCATTTGAATAGTAAACATCTAATGAGCTAAGAAGTTCATTTTCATTAATACCTAGAGTCTCGTTTGCATCTCTAAAGGTCATTTCGAATCTATCTAAATGCTCTCCTGCAGGAAGATAAATTTCGTAATCACTTTCTCTTAAATTGTGATAGATGTTATTTTCAATATCGTGAATGAAAATATCCATACTATCTGGTACATTTTTAAGACCGTTAATGCTAATTGTATTTATTCCTTCAGAATCTGTATTAATTCCTAATGGATATGTTGTGTCAATTTGGGCGTCATTACTACCTTGAATGATATATTTCTCACCATCAATAGTCCAGAACATGTCATCCATTTGAGCTTCGTTCAAAATACCATCATAACCTAGGTCTACGGCAGTAGTTGCATTTGGATCTATAGTTAATAATAATTGACGTTGAATCGTATTCACCGTGTAAATACCAATTCTAAATTTCATTCTTGGATCTCCAGAAACATCAGCGTAATCTTCAATTGAATTTTCGGCTGATCTTAAGAATACAGAATCTCCATTTAGTGTTCCATCTTCTTTTTGGAATTCACGTTGATCGTTTTCAAAAGTAATAGGTCCTCCAGTATTTGCGACTACAAAGAACCCTTGACTTACTGGAATATATCGACCAGGAGTTTTTCTAGCAGTACCAATGTTACTTACACCAACTACTGGTTGTCCTAGTGTCACTGCAGGTGTACCTCCAGATAAATTCATTAATGCATAACCACCTTGATAATCTTCTAAAAGATGATTTCCTCCGCCCCAATGTTCCCAGAAATATAAAGTACCAGTTGTAACACCAAGGTTATCATTTATAAATTCTACTGCATCAATAGCAGAAGGGTAAGGGTTTCCAACTAGATAGTTGTTTCCTGCATTTATAGTTAAATCAATATGTCCATTATTTGGTTTTCCTCTAAAGACATAGTTTTGATCATCTGTTAATGGACCAGAACCAGGGCCTTTCATTGTAAATCCTTCACCAGCTAAAATGGTTCCTGTACTTCTTGTGTGTTGCCACGCTGAATAATCACCATTAGCAAGATTAGAAAATTTCCATACCCAGTAATCAGCAATACGTAATGGAGCAGCTGTACCGTCATAACCAGAAGTTAAGTATCCAAGACCTTGCATAACATTTGTTAAGTTATAGCTAAATTCATTAGTTTCTGCATCTGTTTGTCCAACAGGAGAAGACCAATAGTTATACGTAAATGTATCAGCTGTACCTTGTTGATCACGTTCTAATCGTCCTGTACCAGCTACAATTAAATCACTATCTGCACCTTGTATTAACTGAGATTCTCCTTCAAGATCAATAGCACCATCTAAAGTTAAATAGTGAGATACTGTAAGTCCGTAACCTGTATTAGTTGTAGCATCAGTAATACCACTAACTTCGATTTCATTACTGTCAACCATTAATCCTAATACAGTTCTATTTCCATTTTTACCAGAAGGTAAGTCAGAGTCATCATCAATAGTTACATTGTGATTTGTTCTAATAATATTCCAATCGACAGTCATAGCACTATTAACAATTGATGTTGTTCCAGGAATGGTTTGAATACTTCCATTTTCCCAAGTACTTTGCGTATCCCAATTACCATTTTGAGAAGACTCATATGGTAATGGTGCTGTTTGTCTGTCAACAGTGTTTAAGTTTCTTAATGCACCTTGATTACTATTACCAGACGCATCTTCTGTATTTGTATACGTATATACAGACATTGGATAATAACCAGCTAAATCTGTCCAAGGAATTGTATCTACATCATTTTTACTAATTGTAGTTGGTAATACTTTACCAGCAACTATACTAGAGTTGTCATCAATTTCTTGGTTCATTATAAATCTTAGCTGACTAGGAGTAAGGGCTCTATCCCAAACTCTAACTTCATCAATATTTCCTTCAAAGTGACTAACAGGAGTGCTTTTTCCAGCAGCTGCTATGTAGAATGATTCATCAGTGTCAACAGGAGGAGTTCTACTTTCAGAAGCATCTTCGATACCATCAATGTATAATTTTACTGTCGATCCATCATAGATTGCTGCTACATGGTGCCATTCATTATCAGGTATTTGAGTTGAGCCTGTAATGGTCTGTGTTGAGCCATTTTTCCAAGAAAGTTCTAAACGTTGGCTACTTAATATTTTTAAATCATACCCTTGCGTATATGCAGCATCTCTTTTTGAAATTATTGAACAATTTCTATTATCTCTTTTAATCCAAGCAGAAATCGTAAATTGACTAGGATTTAAATCTAATGCGTCTTCCATGTCAACATAGTCAACAGCACCATCAAAATAAACAGAACGTTCAACAATAACTTGAGGCGCATATCCAAAAGTGATATACTTCGTATTATCAAAATCATATTCAGTTTCAAGGTTTCCACTACCATCTGGAGTCATAACTCTATAATCTGCAGTTGGATCAAAAACACCAGTACTAGAAATGAACATATAGAAACTACCAGGAGGTGTAATGTTTCTAATAGCGTTTTGAGGTATTCTAACTTTAGCAGTTGAGATATCTCCACCATTTTCAACTACTTTCCAAACACGTTGCATGGCAGTAAAAGTTACATCAGTAGTTAATGCTGGTGTAATCCCAGAACTCATATTAACAGAAACTGTAGTTGAAGCTAAATTAAGATTTGCACCATTATTTCCCCATACTAAGTATTCTTTATTATTTAATGTTGTTGCGTTATCAGATTGATTTAATTTGTTAGTATCATAAATATCGGTTAAACCAATAGTTAAAATACCTTCTGTACGACCATCAATATCTGAAGCATTATTAACACTTCTTGATTGTTTTTGATTTAATTCTGAAGCATCATCTCTTCCAATACCTGCAATGTCGAAATTGTAGACTCCTAAGTCTGATGATTGATCCCAGATTAACGTACCATCACTATCAACATAATCTTGAGTAATTCCATTTAAACCAAGCGTAATACCGTATTTGATACCTAAGTAAGATTGAATTCTATTACGTTCTTGAGTTAAATCTGTATCGACTTTTCTTGAAGTATAAGTAATAACTTCAGCTACTCTTGCATTTAAGGTAGCTTCCCAACCTTCACTACGTCCAATCCACCATCTAGAATCGTCAGTATTCAGGTATTCGGCAACATCATTTTGGTTAGTTCCAATATCATTGGCGTTATAGTATAGTTCTTGTTGTGTATCTGCACTATTATTTCTTGTGTTTATGATACCAACATTATTATAACTCGATCCCGTTCCAATTTCGGCAACGGCATATCCATCTCCTGATTCTGAAGATGTATATGAATCATGAGCATAACTAATAATTTCATTATCAATACGACCTGTATAATCTCCAAATCCTAGTCCAGTTGCATCTGCAGCTGCAGTATCTAAATGTGCATCACTACAAAGTACATCCATAAATCCAAAAGAATTTGTAATTGCAGTATCATCTGGAATTAATACTATAAAGACTTCTTCTGTATAGAATCCATAATCTCCAGATAAAAATTCTGAACTGGCACTATCATGAGAAAAATCACCATCTAAAGAAAAAGAGGTATAGGTATTATCAAATTCAATTACAGGATTAAAGTTTACATTTCTTGCTACATTATCATAGTAAGTAGGTGCTTGAGAAGGTCTATTAATTCTTGCATCACTACCAAGACCTTGATCTTCCCATGCAGACACACTTTGACCTGTAGTGTAACTTAAGCCGTCATCGGCTTTTAACCAAAGAGCTAAGCTAGATGTTACTCCTCCAGGAGCAACAATTGGATCTGGTTTATCAGTTAAGCTAACTAAATCAATAGCCATATCACTTCTATAATCTGTACTAGTGTCTCCTTTTATTCTGAGTTTCACAGTTTGACCGATGTAACTAGTTAAGTCTACACTTATTGGTGTAAATGATGAGGCATTATATTGTTGAGCATAACCAACTTGAGTGAAAATAACTGAAGTATAAGAAAGGCCGTTATCAGTACTTAATTCTACTGATAAATCTCCCATATAATTTGTTGTCGTACTACCACTAGTTACACTTCCATGCATATGATAGAAAAATGTAAATCTAGGGTTAGTTGCGCTTGTTAAATCAAAACAAGGGCTTACTAATTGTGCAGTACTACTTGCATTTCCAGTAGCTTCTGTAAAAAGATAGTAACTATTATCATGAGCAGAATTTGGACCAGTACCAGATGAAGGTGTGGCAGCGTTTGTTCTAGTCCAATCAAAATCATCATCAACTCCATTAATATCTTGAGTCCATGAACCTAAACCAGATTCAAAACTTTCAGAATAAGGATATGATACTATTGTTGTTGTACACGCACCAGGTGTTATTCCAAAACCTTGTATGTTATAATAATAAGTTCCTTCATTACCATCATCATTTGCGATCGTGATATTTGCAGTTCTAAGGCCTATTGCACTTGGGTCAAATGTAATATCAAATGTTGTTGAACCAGATGCAGCAACAGAAGCAGCTGGACTTGCAGTGACAGTAAAATCAGAAAGATGTGTACCAGCTATAGTTATTGCTCCTACCGTTAAAGCAGCAGTTCCAGTGTTTTCAATAGTAAATGTATGGATAAGTGAAGCTCCAGTTACTGATACAGCAGCATATTCTGTGTCATCTGCAGGCGTTGGAAAGAGATCATTATCACTAATAGTAACTCCATTTCCAGTAACATTTATTTCAGGACCAGGCGTAAACCCTGTTCCTTGTATGTTAAAGTTATAAGGGTTTTCATCACTATCATCATTTGAAATGCTAATTGTAGCGGTTCTTAGTCCTATAGCACTAGGATTAAACGTGATGTTATATGTTGTGTTTCCACCCGAAACAATAGGTGTGGAAGGGTTCGCTGTGACAGAAAAATCTGCAGCATGTGTACCAGTAATAGAAATGTATGTTGGTCCCGTACCAGTTAGATTTAGGTTAGTACAACCAGAATTATTTATAGTAAATGTGTTTTCATTTGTTCCAGCTGCTACATTAACTAGACCAAAATCAGTATCATCTGCAACATCGGGTACGGCGTCACCATCTGTTATAATTGTACCATTACCAGTAATTTCAATTTCATTAGTACCTCCACCGGAAACATTAAAGAATGCGTTTACACCAACTCCAGCTGTAGTTGTACCACTACCATCATTAGTTAATACAGTTACACCACCTGCTGTAACTGTTACGTTGGCGGCACCTTGCCAACCATCTCCATAACTATCGTACATGGTTATGTAGTAATTACTTAAGTCTTCAAGACATCCTAAATTAACAGTCGTAGAATAACTATTATCGGTGCCACCTGTATAACCATTGTCAATGGTTGTTAGTAAGGTTCCTGTGGGAGTATAAACTTCAACTCTATTTTCTGATGACCAACTTGGCCAAGTTACTGATACACTTACATTTGAATATGTTGTACTTGTTCCATTTCCTTGAATATTAAAGTTATATGGGTTTTCATCACTATCACCATTTACGATGCTAACTGATGCCGTTCTTAGACCTAGAGCACTAGGATTAAAAGTAATTTCAAATGTCGTGTTACCAGAAGCAGCAACAGAAGCAGCTGGACTAGCAGTTACTGTGAAATCTGAAGGATGAGCTCCAGAAATAGTAATTGCGCCAACAGATAAAGAAGCTGTTCCAATATTATGAATTGTAAATGTATTTGGATTAGTACCTGATGCAACATCTTCATTTCCAAAATCGGTATCATTAGTAAGGCTTGGACTGGCTGTGCCATCAATTATATTTTGACCTAAACCAGTAATATTTATTTCTGGACCAGTAGCTACAGTAACTAAACCTGATAAATCTACAATTTGCAATTCATGACTCAAAGTATTTCCACTTCGGTGTGACCAATGTGCAGCTTGAGTTGTAGATTTTAGATAATAATTTCTCCAACCCCTAGCATAAGCAGGTCCACCACCACTAGATGTAGAACTACCAATGATAAAAGCTTCATTAATATTTGGTATCGCAGTAATACTTACTGTCGTTTCACCACTTGTATTGATCGCATTTTGGTATCTAGTAACGTTTAGATTTGAATTAGATAATACGTGAACAAAATGTCTATTTGTTCCATTCGAGTCATGATTGTTATTAAATGTCCAATCTACTCTTTGATTGTTTGAACCTGGATCTGTTACTGGCCAGTTATCTGATATGGCATCGTTAGTTCCGTTTTGTGTATTATCACCTCTATGATGTGTGAAAATTATGGATTCACTCCAGTTTGATACATTTGTCGCTGTTCCTGTTCCATCTGATCCGTTTCTAAGTGTAATAGTTCCAGTGTCTGCACTGGTATTACTAGAATCACCATGTAGAACTGTCCAGTTACTACCTGTAAATTCAACAACAGTAACATATACTACTACATTGTTTGCATTAGTTCCTTTTTGGACTCTTAAGGTTGTAGCACTTTCTAAATAGGCAACAGCTGTTCCTGCATCTGCACCTTGCACAGCAACATTACTTCTTATTCCTGTAATAAAAGGAATACAATTATTAGCATTACTAATTCCAGTAAGAGCTTGTGTTGTGCTATTAGTTCCACCATTTAAATTTATTGCATATCTACCTCTTACAATCATTTCATTATTTCCGCCAGGTGGACCAACATATTCCCAAATAGAAGTGTTAAACCTCATATTGTTAGCAGTTGAACCTAACTCTCTGTAATATGATAATGTACCTGTCGCAGTAAGCGCTCTTGATCCAGATAGATCATCACCATTATAGGTTGTTCCTGTAGCTCCATTTGAACCTGCGTTAGATTTTCTATTGTTGTTTGCTAATGCCACAGTATTATTTAATGTGACAGGAGTAAAACTAGTATTGGTTCCTCCAGAGTTTCCAATATCATCTTGTAAATGTTGTACATTGAAATCTGCAGTTTGAGAGAACATCAAACTAGATAGTAAAAGTACGCAGCAATACATTGCATACTTTCTTAGCGAAAGTGTAGAAATTTTCATAAGCGGTTAAATTTATAGTTTGGGACTAATTAATTTATGGGTCAAATATATACAAGAACTCCATGAAATGCAAATAAAATCGATGAAATGCATAAACTAATTATAACTATTTGATTTTCAATAAAATAAAAAAGGCTGAAATTTTAATAATTTCAGCCTTTTTAATATTTTTAGTAAAATCTTACTGTTTTATTACCTGTTTAATAATGGAGTTACTAGATTCATTATCAGTTATTTTCAAGAAATAAGAACCTCTTGATAAGTTTTGTGTGTTTTCTAACTTGAACTGCCCATTACTTAAGTTAATGTTCGGCATATTCAATATAGATCTTCCACTAATATCATATAATTCAATATCTATACTAGAGTTAACAGATTGATATGGTAACTTAATAGTAATTGAGTTATTAAATGGATTTGGGAAAACACTAACTTCTTCTAAAATGTTGTCTTCAACACCAAGTGTATCTTCAACCGTTACTACAACTTCTTTTCTTGGACTTTTGATATCTTCAAGGTTCCAGTCGTAGAAGAAATAGTAATAATCTAAATTATTAATGTTATTTCCTTTTATTGAAACAGATCCATTAGTGTAAGGATAGTCAGTTCCAGCTGCAGTATTGTTTCTGAAAAGAGTAAATCCAGAAGACATTTCAGTACTAGCTAGTCTTAAATCAGTACCAATAGGGATTATAAAATTTAATTCAATTTGTTGTACACCTGCCGATTCAATTAAAATAACTCTTGAATCTAACATATTACCAGAACCATCTTGTAATTGAACTTCCATTTCACCAGCTTGTCCAGCATTTACTGTAACTTCTTTTAGCATTACAGATTCTGAAGAGTCAAATATTAAATAGCGGTCTGTTGTTCCTCCAGCAAATTGACTTCCACTTGCAGAGTGGTTTGTTGACCCTACATTTCCTTTTGTAATTACATCTTCAACAAAATAAGAGGTCGTTACTGTTAAATTTGGTGTATCATAACTAGTACCTGAAGCTAATGGAGTATCGTCATCAATATTTTGATACCAATTAATTGTTCCAGATCCAGTAGCTGATAAAGCAGCACTTTCATTTGTGTTAATTGTTACATCACTAGCAGTTGGTATTGATGTTAAGGCTACCATTGTTACATTTTGAACAGTTTGTACATTATCTGTAACACTAACACTAATTGTTTGTGGTGCATAACCTGGAGCTTCGTAAGTTACATTATAACTTCCGCCCTTAATTAATCTATAGTAATCTCCGTGATCTTCATTTGAAAATACAAAAGAGTTTAGATCATCATGACCAGCTATTGAAATTTCTGCAACAACAGGATTTCCAGATTCGTCTGAAACTATTCCTTGAAAACCATAATTGGCTTGTTTGATATAATCTAAGAAAGCTTGTTTATTAAATGTCCATAAATCTGGTAATTCAGAACCATCAACAAATTTTACAAATGATAATTCAATAGTAATCTCTTTAGAGTGTCTGTAAAAATTCATATAATCTTGACGACCTCCATATACTTGGTACCAAATTGATCCTTGAGTTACTCCTGGACTTGATGGGTTTTCAGGAGAATCATATTCAACGGTCATATAATTTGGATGATTACTTCCTGCTGCAACTCTTCCAGATACGCCATTATAATAATTATTAGGACTATCATTTTGGCAATTTACTGCGTATTCGTTTGAGATGTGTTCATAAAAATCGTGATCAACATGCTTTGAAGTCGTATTATCATAAGGATAGTTAGTAACTTCTGTTCCACCATGAAAGTTTGCAGATAACACGAAATCTCTTGAAGCTTCAAAATCCATAAACGCTTTTGTTTCTGGCTGATAAGTAGCTCCATTATCATGTAATCCAGCTTCATTATCTGGATAGTTTCTATTTAAATCTTGCCCAGCGCTATTAGCTCTTATCGGACTAGTAATCGGTGTATCATTACTGAAAGTTCTGTATGTTCCATCAGGATTTGCTAATGGGTTGATATAAATCTCAGTTGAATTTACAAGGTTGTCTACTTCTGTGTCACTTCCGTAATTTGAAAGTAAATAATCAATAAGATGTATCATTAACGGATATCCTGTTAATTCGTCACCATGCATTGTTGAGGTATACATGAATTCTGGTTCAGCTTCATCCAATGTCGGATTATCAGAGATTTTTAATACAAAAAGTTCTCTTCCTTGAGCTGTTGTTCCAATGGATTGTAAACTACAAATAGAAGGATAGGTCGTTGCGAAATAACTCATTTTTGTAGCATATTGGTTATACGTTGGAAAATTATCCCAAGTCGTATCCCATGCTAAAACATCATAGTTTTCGTTTGTACTAAATTCATTATCACTTTGGTTCACCGTAAAAGGTAGACCATAGCTTAAAAATTGTTCGAATGATTCTGCATTGGCATATGCTTCAATCTCTAAAGTTTCTCTATTGACCTTATGGCCAACTGAAAGAAATTGTGATATTTCTTCAACTTGAGCTTCAGTATTAGCTGTAAAAACTAGACATACTTCACCTTTACTCTCAATATAATTTTGAGCTTGTTGTAGGTTAGTGGTTTGGGAATGTACACTAATAAACATAAGTAGTAGCAGTACATGTAGGAATGTAATTTTTTGCATTAGGTATAGGTTTAGGTAAATTTGGATTTACTATATGGTGCTAATATATTATTTATTTTCAATAAACATCTATAAAACGCACAAAAAACCGACGAAATGCATAAAACTTTATGAATTGGACTTCATTTTGATATGAAACCGCATAACTTGTCACGTGATTTATTCTATAAAAAACAAACACGCAAAGGGTTAAATCTTGGAAACTCTCAACACTTTAATAAACGTTAAATGCTTTCAACAAACTCTAAAAAGACTTTTTTATGAAGATCAAGATCCATATTAGCAGACAATGCGACACGAGCAATATAATCTTTATCACCTTCTTTAGTCGTCCCTTGAGTAGAGGTTGCAGGTATCGTCCAATAACAGCCTTTTAGCTGGCCATAACTCACACAATATTTGCTTTCATTAGGGATTTTTGTAATCATTAACTGGATTAACTTATGATTCAGTTCTCTTTTATAAGCCTCTTTTTCTTCAGCAGAATTCCCTTTTGTGGGAAGATCTAATGAAAATACAGAAGGAGTAAACCCTTGTTGAGCCAGTTCTTCTGAAACAAAATTGATTTTCGCGGCTGGTAAAGTGTCGTTGATGTAGTTTACAAACTCACGTGTATTGATATAAGCATCCTGAATTCTCTGATTCATGGAAGGTAATTGTTTGGCTAATATTTCATATTGAAGATGTGTAGCTTCATTATCGCAAAGTATGAGGTGCTTTTCTATGTTACTCATTAAAGCTGCCGCTTTTTTGTTTCCTACACAATATCCAGCAGTACATTGTCCACCACTTGGAAATTTCGATCCACTAGCATAAGAGATAGTTCTAACCGTTGAGAGAATTTCATTATCACCTAAGAAGTTCACATTAGGACAAAAAGTTTGATCCAATATAAAAACGGGATCAATTGCGATTTCACCTGTGGCAGTTTTACGTTCTTGGCTTAAAACCTCTTTTAATTTGATAAGGTCTGGTACTTCAACTCTAGGATTTGTTGGGATTTCGGCGATTATATAAGGAATGGCATCTTCGTTAGCAATTTTTGCTAAAACGATGTCGATGCTTTGAACCATATCGTTATCACCATCAACAGGTAAATCCACGACTTCAACATGATCAAGACAAGCAGCAACACGTCTTGCTTGATCATTGGTTCCACCATAGCAATTTGGCGGAACAACAAATTTGATAGCTTTTCCTTGATGATTCTCTTGAGCATAATGAATCAGTCCCATCATAATAGCATATTGAACAGAAAGTCCACTAGAACCAACTAACGCTTTTGAATGTGCGTCTGTAATTGTTGCAATTGAATTTAAAACTGAAGTTTTGTTGATCTCTACTGAACTATTACCAGTTTCAAAAGAAGATTGATTTATTAACGACTTTAGAGCTGCAAGGCAATTGATAGGTGTCATTGAGATGGTTTCCCTTCGTCTTACATGTTGGATTTCTGAAATATAACTTTCGTTTTGTTTTCCATTCACTAAAAGAATACTTCCAAGGTGAGCATAAGCACTGATAAAAAAGTCAATGTTTGGGTTGAGGTCTCTAGTAGAAATTTCATGTTGCTGAGAGAAGAAAATGGTACTACCATTAAACTCTGAAATGTCTGATGCGTTCTCTATTTGATTTAATTCAAAATGATATCCATAAACAGTTCTTAGAGCTTCTGCGTCAAAAGAAGCAGGTAATTCTCCAGTATAATTAATTTGGGTGTTTTTATTGTCTAACAAATTCTTTCTTAGAATTGCTAACATCGGAACCGTCTGTGACGAAAAACTAATGACACCTTCTGGGTTTAGATTATTTAAATCGGCAATTGCCCATTCGAGAACACAAGATAAAGGATGTCCTAATCTAATATAGTCGTAAGCCGTTGGTAATTCATTTAGTGCTGATGCAGCAGAATTATGAGCATTAAACAAGATGTTAAACTGATCTAAGAATTGAGTTTTAGCCAATGATTCATCATAAATGTCTAATCGGTGGGTTGTTAGATTCAACCAGTCAGCTGGCATATTTTCTAATACATCTTTAATATAATTTAGCATTTTATTGTCCGTCATAATTACCACCTTTAGATAGGTCGGCAAGATACATTAATTAGACTTTTTTTTAAAGGCTTATAAGACGTTTTATTGTATGGTGTTTAAACGTGCTTGTAAATGGGAGCTGAGTAGGTTAGGTGTAGGTAAATAAAGGATTAGAAATAGTACATTTTATTAGTAGCAGATGCATTACTAACCCAAGTGAATACCTTTTTGTTTTCGGGTTTCATTTTAATAATGGTTTGTCTAAGGTCTATGGCTGTTTCGTATGAAATGTAGCTATCTGTATTTTGTTCTTCTTCATTTATCTCGTTTTGACTCTCCTCTAATTTTTTTTCTAAAGCCTGATTGGTGTATTTATTCCTATAATTAAAATAGGGTCTTGAGTTAAAATTAATGAGCACTGCTATTAATTCAAGAGCTTCGTGAGAAGCAATGGATTCATTTTCCTTTTTTAGAAATTTACAAATTGGTTTGAACTTATCAATGTCATATTTTTTTATTTTACATCTAATGTCATCAAAGTCATTCGTTTCAAAGTTGTTTTTCAACATCATTTTATCATATTTTGATAATTCTTCATTAATCAAATTCAAACATAGTTTTCGAATATTAGCAGGTGTCAATCTATAAATCTCTCCTCTAATAGTTCCAGATTCTTTATCTCTTAAATACTTATCTCTTATAGCTTCTGAATAGGTTTTAGTCGTTCTCATAATCAGCTTATTTCGGATTTTAATGGATTTTAACTGATTCTTCGGAATGTTCGGATTCTATTTCCATAAGTACACTTACCTCGCTATACATTCACTTTAGAATCAATAAAGTTATGATTAGCTAACATAGTTAATGTCCAAAATTGTTCTATACGGAAAACCGTAAAGTGATATTCTAATTGTTGATTTAGGGAAGCAATTTTTAGGTATTACGATACACTTTCCCGCTTCCCGAAATAACAGAAGTATAATCTGAAAGGATGCCTTTTAACAGATTCTGAGAACTCTCGGACAGCCATTCTTTTGCAAAATTTTAAGGATCATGAGAAAATTAGCATATTTATTTGCTCTACTATTTATTGGAGCAAACTACACATCCTGTACACCTGAGAGCCTAGTCGATAAAATTGAATCTCAAGCGTGTTGTGGAGAAAATGGAGAGATTCCACCGCCACCACCTCCACCACCAGGAGG
>OJDV01000556.1_pt1 | contig 13035 bp, 13 predicted proteins | sample 1592911 | NCBI WGS metagenome assembly OJDV01 (sample SAMN05416860, study PRJEB24817) | seawater metagenome | isolation source: Sea water | place: Canada:Atlantic | collected 2013-11 | reverse complement strand
CGATAGGATGGATAAGAATCAAGAATTAAGCGATAAAAAATGAGCCAAGCAGTAAAAGAAACAGATTTTCAATTTGACAATCAAACCAAGGTTTACCATGGCAAAGTAAGAGATGTCTACACCATTGGCGCAGATCATTTGGTCATGGTAGCAAGCGATAGAATTTCTGCTTTTGACCATATATTGCCGAAGGTAATACCGTTTAAAGGTCAAGTTTTGAATCAAATAGCTAGCTTATTTTTAGAAGCTACTTCAGATATTGTTCCCAATTGGGTGCTTGCCGTGCCAGACGAAAGTGTAACCATAGGAAGAAGATGCGATACGTTTCCGATTGAAATGGTAATTCGTGGTTATTTGTGCGGGCATGCTTGGAGGGAATACAAAGCAGGCAGAAGAATTGTTTGTGGAATTACAATGCCTGAAGGCATGAAAGAGAACGAGAAGTTTGCGGAACCAATTATTACCCCTGCAACCAAAGCTGAAGAAGGGCACGACGAAGATATTTCAAGAGAAGAAATTATTCGACAAGGAATAATAAACGAAGCAGATTATTTAAAATTAGAAGACTATACTAGAAAGCTTTTTCAACGAGGAACAGAAATGGCAGCCGATCGCAATTTGATTTTAGTAGATACAAAGTATGAATTCGGTAAAGTAAGGGAGACTATCTATTTAATTGATGAAATACACACGCCCGATTCTTCCCGTTATTTTTATGCGGAAGGTTACGCAGAACGTCAAGCAAAAGGAGAAAAACAAAAGCAATTGAGCAAAGAATTTGTTCGTGAATGGCTCATTGAGAATGGATTTCAAGGATTAGAAGGGCAAGAAATGCCTGAAATGACTGATTCATTTGTGCATTTGGTTTCTGAGCGGTACATTGAATTATATGAACAAATTACAGGCAAAAAATTCATAAAGGCCGACACGACAAACGTGACGGAGAGAATTAATAAAAATACAAGTGCTGCATTAAAGCAGCTTAACTAAGAAAATAAATATTATGTCATCACACTTTCACAGCCTCAGCGTTAAAGAACTAAAAAGAGAAACAGCAAAGACGGTTTCCATTGGTTTTGAAATACCTGAAAACTTGACTTCAGAATTTCGGTACGAAGCAGGTCAGTACTTAACATTAAAAGCAACTATAAATGGTGAGGAAGTAAGACGTTCTTATTCTATATCATCTTATGGCGATGAAGCGTTACAGGTATCTTGCAAAATGATTGACGGCGGTAAAATGTCAACGTATTTGGTGAATGAACTTGGAGTTGGTGATAAAGTAGAAGTGATGCCTCCAATGGGGAATTTTACGTTGAAATCTACAGATCAGCCATTGGTTTTATTTGCTGCAGGAAGTGGTGTAACTCCAATCTTTTCAATTTTAAAGAAGTCTCTAAAAGAAGGAAATAACTCAATTAAGTTGTTTTATGGAAACAGAAACGAAGACGAAGTTATTTTCAAAGCAGCGTTGGAACAATTAAAGGCGGAATATTCTGATAGACTATTGGTTCAGCAATTTTTAAGTAGCAATGGCGAAAGATTAGATGCCGATAGAGTGCAAAGTTTAGTTGCTGGCTTGCCAGAATCAAACTACTTTGTTTGTGGTCCTGAAGGAATGATTGCAGCGGTGAAAGATGGTTTAGAAAAATCGAACATAGCTGCTGGTAATATTAACATTGAATATTTTGCAAGTCCTAAGGCTGAGAAAAAGGCAGTTGAAACCGTTATTTCTGGCGAGGTAAATGAAATTATTGCTGAGTTAGATGGGGAAAGACATAACATTACTTTAAAACCAGGTGAAAGTATTTTAGATGCTGCCAACAGAATTGGAATAGATCCTCCTTTTTCTTGCCAATCGGGAGTATGTACTACTTGTAGATGTAAAGTATTGAGTGGAGAAGTAGAAATGGAAAATAACTTCGGATTGGGCGAAGATGAAGTTGAAGAAGGGTATAGATTGAGTTGTATTTCAAAACCAACGAGCGCAGGAGTTGTAATAAGTTGGGACGAAGATTAAAGACTAGTCTGTTGTAGACATAAAAAAACTCCATGATATTTAAATATCATGGAGTTTTTTTATGGATTTAATTTTCATTTAATATAATGCAGGAAATTTGTCAGGGAAACTGTCTCGCATCATTGCGTAGCACGTTTCAACCATGTCATCAACACTTGGTTTAGAGAAGTAATCTCCATCTGTGCCATATGCCGGTCTGTGATTTTTAGCAGATAGTGTTTTTGGTTCAACATCTAAATGATAATAACCTGCTTGCTCTTCTAATACTTTTTGCATCATATAAGCAGTTCCGCCACCTTTAACATCTTCATCTAAAAACAACACTCTGTTTGTCTTTTTTAACGACTCTACAATGCTGTGGTTTTTATCAAATGGCATCAAGGTTCTTACGTCAATTAGTTCCGCAGAAATTCCCAATTGGTTTAATTCTTTTACCGCTTCTTCCGCTAAATTACAAGTAGAACCATAGGTAACAATTGTTATATCTGTTCCTTCAGCAACTACCTCAGGTACGCCGAGCTCAATTTGAAATTCACCTAAATTAGTAGGCATTTTTTCTTTTGAACGATAAGCGTTTAGTGGCTCAATTACCAAAGCAGGGTCATCGCCTTTTAATAAGGTATTGTAGAAACCTGCTGCAGTTGTCAAGTTTCTTGGAACACATAAATGAATTCCTTTAATCGCATTTAATATAACTCCCATTGGAGATCCTGAATGCCAAATGCCTTCTAATCGGTGACCTCTTGTTCTTATAATTAAAGGAGCTTTTTGTCCACCAGCAGAACGATATTGAACTGTTGCCAAATCGTCGCTCATTATCTGCAAGCAATACAATAAATAATCTAAATATTGTATTTCAGCAATAGGTCGCAATCCTCTCATTGCCATTCCAATTCCTTGGCCAGCAATGGTTGCTTCTCTAATTCCGGTATCTGAAACTCTTAATTCGCCATACTTTTCTTGCATGCCTTCTAAACCTTGATTCACATCACCAATTTTTCCGGAGTCTTCTCCAAAAATTAGCGTCTCAGGGTATTTCTCAAATATCTTATCAAAGTTGTCTCTTAAAACAACTCTTCCATCAACTTCTGCAGCATTGTCATCGTACGTAGGCGTTATTTCAGGTTGCTTTAACGGAGATTGATCTGATTCGCTATATAAATTCCCACTAAAACGCTGAGTATTTAAACTCTGATACTCATTAAACCACTCAATTAATTCGCTTTTAGCTTCTATATTTTCATTTCTGCAAGTCCGAACTGCTTTACGAACTACATTTACAATTCCTTTCCTACTTGGCTCCGTGTCAGATTTTAATCCTGTAACAGCTTCTTGTAAAAAAGTTCCATTCTCAGAAGCGTCAACCAATGGTTCTAGTTTCGCTACCGCTTCATCTCTTTCTTTTTTAATGCTTCCTAAGAATGCTTCCCAAGCAGCTTTCTTACCTTCTCTAACTTCTTTCTTTGCCTCGTCTTGCAGTGCTTTTAACTCTTCTTCAGTTGCCAATTCTTTCTCAACAATCCATTCTCCAAGTTTCTTAATACAATCAAAGTCAATTTCCCATTGCAAACGCTCTGGAGATTTATATCTTTCGTGCGAACCAGAAGTAGAGTGTCCTTGAGGCTGTGTAACTTCTTCTACGTGAATTAAAACTGGAACATGTTCCGCTCTAGCTACAGCTACTGCCTTTTCATATGTTTCCATAAGTTCAGCATAGTTCCAAGCTTTTGCTTTAAACATTTCGAATCCATTCGAACCATTTTCTCTTTGGAAACCTTTTAATACTTCAGAAATTGATCCTTTTGTTGTTTGGTACTTTTTAGGAACAGAAATTCCATGACCATCATCCCAAACTGACATGACCATTGGAACTTGTAAAACGCCTGCTGCGTTTATAGTTTCCCAAAATAACCCTTCAGAAGTACTTGAGTCACCAATGGTTCCAAAAGCTACTTCATTCCCACCACGACTAAACAAGTTGTCTTTAGGAATTAATTCATTGTTTCTATAAATTTTAGAAGCTTGCGCTAATCCTAATAATCGAGGCATTTGACCTGCTGTAGGAGAAATATCTGCAGAAGAATTTTTCATATCCTTCAATGCCTTCCAATTTCCATTTTCATCTAAACTTCTCGTAGCATAATGCCCGTTCATTGAACGACCACCTGAAGCTGGTTCGTTGTTAATATCAGGATGGGCATACAATTGTGCAAAAAACTGCTGAACTGTAAGCTGTCCGATTGCCATCATAAATGTTTGATCTCTGTAATAACCTGAACGGAAGTCACCGTTTTGGAAAAAGCGAGCCATAGCTAATTGCGGAACTTCTTTGCCATCTCCAAAAATTCCAAACTTCGCTTTACCAGTTAGAACTTCTCGTCTACCTAATAATGACGTCTCTCGACTAACGTGGGCCAACTTATAATCGGCAAGAATTGTCTTTTTAAACTCTTCTTTCGATAAAATATTATTATCGATATCCTGTGCTATTGTTGCATTTTCCATACTATTTCAGCGCTTTAGTTCGATTCACAAAATTACTGAAATTTAACTTTCATTTTAGAGGGTGCAAGAATCACCTTTTTGACTGTAAAATGTAATAAATTTTTCATTTTGCTTGAGTATCTTTGCGTCATGATTTTACCAATAGTAGCATACGGCGACCCTATTTTGAAGCGGGAAGCGGACGAGATTGAAAAGGACTATCCTTTTTTGGCAGAGTTTATCGACAATATGTGGGAAACCATGTATAATGCTGAAGGTGTTGGATTGGCTGCTCCACAAGTAGGGAAATCTATTCGCCTATTTATGGTGGATTGTTCACCTTTTGAGGAGGACGAACCAAAATTGAAAGGATTTAAAAAGCTTTTTATTAACCCTATTATTCTTAAAGAAGAGGGAAAAGAATGGGCATTTAATGAAGGTTGTTTGAGTATTCCTGCAATTCGGGAAGATGTAAATCGTCAACCAAACATTACCATTGAGTATTACGATGAAAATTGGGAATTGAAGGAAGAAACTTTTGATGGCCTGGCAGCTCGAGTTATTCAACATGAATACGATCACATTGAAGGAATTCTTTTTACAGACAAGATTAATCCTTTGAAAAAAAGATTACTTACTAGTAAACTCAATAATATTACCAAAGGCAACGTTAAAGTGCCTTATCGAATGAAATTTCCAAAAAAATAAGAAAATGAAGATTTTTAAAATTGTAAGTATTGTATTGTTATTAAGTGTGATTACTGCTTGTGGTTCCAAAGGGGAGAAACAAGAAGAAGTTGTTGTTGACGAAAACACAGGAAGAGTAGATGTTTCAAAATTGAACATGACAAATCTCTTAGAAGAAATAAAAAAGCGCGAAAAGGCATTTAAAGAAGACCAAACGGTTAATAACAGACATTCGTTTTTGTTGATGGAAGCTTATGTGTCTTTTTCTGAGCGATTCAATAATCGTGAAAATGCTGACGAATATCTTTTCAAAGCAGGTGAAATTGCTATGGGAGAAAAGATGACGGTAGAGGCAATTCGATATTTAACAAGATTGTATGATGAGTTTCCTAGATACGAGAAGAGAGCATATGGTCTATTCTTGTTAGGTTTTGTACAAGAGAATTATTCAGGAAATTTAGATGAAGCGAGAAGAATATATCAATTGTTCTTAATGGAGTTTCCGAATCATGAAATGGCAGATGATGCGCGAGCTTCTATTGATAATTTAGGTAAATCACCGGAAGAGATTATTCGTGGATTTGAGATAAAAGATAGCTTAGCCCAGTTAGAGAAGAAGGCTGCTTAGTCTTTAAGGGCTTTAATTATTTCAGTTTTTAGTTGCTCAGGATTAAGGTCTAATTCATATCTAGTTCCTTCAATGAAGGAGATTTTTCCTGTTTCTTCGGATACTACAATAGCAAAAGCAGGAGAATTTTCAGTTAGCCCAATTGCCGCTCTGTGGCGTAGACCAAATTGACTAGGAATATCTGGATTGTCAGATAGAGGCAGTATACATTTAGCCGCTTTAATTCTATTGTTGTGAATAATCACTCCTCCATCGTGCAAAGGACTGTTCTTAAAAAATATGGATTCCAAAAATAATGTAGAAAGTTTAGCGTCCATTTCTACTCCAGTTGAAGCATGAAATTTAAGTTCAGAGTCAGTCGCAATAATAATTAGCGCTCCGGTTTTGCTTTTACTCATGTTAAAGCAAGCCTTTACGACACTATTAATATTTAAGAATACATGTTCTTCATCTTGTTTGGTCCATTTTAGCAGTTTACGAACTACACCTTTTCCCGCAAAAGGACTTTGAGATCCTACCAAAAGTAAAAACCTTCTAATTTCTTGCTGAAATACAATAATTAGGGCTAAAACCCCTACACCAATAAATTGTCCAAGAATCTCTGAAAGCATTTCCATTTGCATGGCCGAAACTAACTTCCACAAAAGGTAAATAGCAAGAATTCCTAAAAATATTCGAATGGCAACAGTGCCCTTAACGAGTTTGTATAGTTGAAACAACAATAGTGCTACAAGCAAGATATCTAATATATCAAACCATTGAACACTTATAAAAAGGGGCATCACCATATTCACAATATTACTGCTTTTGATAAAAGTCTACAATCTGAATTGCTTCTTTTGCTTCTTTCACATCGTGCACCCTTAAAATGTTTGCTCCATTTTGCAGTGCCAGCACATGAGCTGCCGTAGTTCCATTTAAAGCATTTTCCGCATTACTGCCAATTATATTCTGGATCATTCCTTTTCTACTAATTCCCGCCAAAATAGGACGTTGTAACGAATTGAAGTATGGTAATTTTTTCAATAAGGTGTAATTGTGTTCTAGGGTTTTTCCAAACCCAAATCCTACGTCCAAAATAACATCATTTGCTCCGACAGAATTTAATCGTAAAAGCTTTGTTGAAAAGCTTTTGTATATCTCATTAAATACATCAACATATTTAGGCGCAAGTTGCATCGTTTTCGGAGTGCCTTTCATATGCATTAGAATATAAGGGACTTGCAATTCGGCTATGGTTTCAAACATTTTTTCGTCCAAATCTCCGCCAGAAATGTCATTGATAATTGCTGCGCCTTCTTCAACAGATCTTTTTGCAATTTTAGATCTATACGTATCAATTGAAAGAATCGCATTTGGAAATTCTTGAATAATTTTCTTTAAAGGAGAAATCAATCTATCTTTTTCTTGTTCGATTGTTATAAAATCGGAATTTGGTTGAGAAGAGAAAGGCCCAAGATCAATAATGTCAGCACCGTCAGATAGCATTTTTTCTACTTGAATCAATATTTCCTTTTCTGCCTGAAACCTACTGCCGGTGAAAAATGAATCAGGAGTCAAATTCACAATGCCCATAATTTTGGGTGTGGAAAAATCCATTAAAACTCCCTTGCAATTGATGGAGTACTTGTTTTGAAAAGGATTAAATTCGTTCGCTAATTGCATCAATCAAAAATAAGAGAAAAGCATGGCGAATACTTCAGAACAATATGACAATGCGGTGAAAATTTGTCAAGATGTTTTTAATAATAAAATGCACGATTACGGTACGGCATGGAGAGTGTTGCGTACTAGTTCGTTGACTGATCAATTATATATCAAAGCTAAACGAATTAGAAGCATTGAAGAGAAAGGGAGTAGCAGAGTAGATGAAGGTGTTCAACCGGAATTTATTGGGATTGTGAATTACTCAGTCATGGCTTTAGTGCAATTGGAGTTGGGCTATAGTGAAGACACTGAATTAAATCAAGAAGTAGCAAGGAGTTTGTATGTAAAATACATTGCTACTGCAAAAAGTCTAATGGAAAATAAGAACCACGACTATGACGAAGCTTGGCGTGAAATGAGAATTTCTTCTCTTACCGATTTAATACTTCAAAAGATTCTAAGAATTAAGCAAATAGAAGACAATAAAGGCAAGACAATTATGTCTGAAGGAGTAGATGCAAATTATTTAGACATGGTAAATTATTCCATTTTTGCATTGATTAAAATGGAAAAAGAAAACGAAAAGCGTTAACGCCTGTTAATTGGAAAAATCTTGAAGTTTCCTTCTCTATTTTTGAATAAATAAACAAAAAAATATGAAATACCTTGTAACCATAGCCAGAATAATTGTAGGTAACCTTTTTATCTTTAGCGGTGTAGTTAAAGCAAACGATCCTTTAGGGTTTTCATACAAACTAGAAGAGTATTTTGTAGAGTTTGGAATGAATTGGGAATGGTTACATTCTATATTGGTTCCTTTAGCAGCAGCTTTATGTATTGCAGAAATTATTATGGGCGTTGCTGTTTTAGTTGGTTGGCGAATGAAAGAAATTTCTTGGTCACTACTATTAATGATCGGCTTTTTTACCATCTTAACAGGAGCTTCTGCCATATTCGAAATAGTACGTTCTTGCGGTTGTTTTGGTGACGCAATTCCATTAACACCTTGGCAATCTTTTTACAAAGATTTGATATTGCTGTTTTTCATCTTGGTAATATTTTTCAAACGAAATGAAATCAAGCCGTTTGAAGAAGGCAAACAAATAGCTTCTATGTTCATTATTTCAACGGTAATAATGCTTGGATTATCAGAAATGCTAGATTGGAATATGGAGGCATGGATTTTTGCTACACTTTGGATCGCTGCAATTGTGAAATATGCATTGCCTAACAAAAATCAACTTCCAGGGAACGTGGCAATTGCGATTTCGATTATTTACAGTCTATATTTAACTATTGGTTCAACAACTGACTTGCCATTCAAAGATTTTAGACCATATGCTGTTGGAAAGAATTTACCCGAGCAAATGACTTTACCTGAGGGAGCAACGCAGCCAGTTTATGAAAACATTTTGGTGTACAAAAATATAAAAACTGGAGAAACGAAAGAATTTACGAATGCTAATTTCAACGCTTCAAAAATTTGGGAAGACAAAGAGTGGGAGTGGTTAAGCACCGATAATGAGTTAATAGTAGAAGGAGATGAAGCTAAGATTACCGATTTGACAATTTCAAACCATCAAGATAAAGAATTAACGGATTTGATTTTAGCGGAAGAAAAAGCACTTTGGATAGTTTGTTATGACATGAATTTGGCAGACAAAGAAAATCTTAAAACAATTAATGAGTTGACAAGACAAGCCCAGGAAAAAGGCATTAAAGTTTATGGATTATCATCTGCAGGACAGGAATTGAAAAATAAGCTAATCAAAGAGCACGATTTAAACTTTGACTTTTATGTAACTGATGGGATTGTTCTAAAAACAATGTTACGTTCAAATCCGGGCATTATGTATTTGGAGAATGGAACAGTTCTAGGGAAGTGGCATCACAGCAATGTTCCTGCAATTGATGAATTGAGATAAGCTTGTGTTAGCTTTTGTCATTCGGCGTTTGATTTACGGTTTTTTTGTCCTTTTTGGGGTGTTGACACTTGTGTTCTTTATCTTCAATATTTTACCTGGCGACCCTGCGAGAATGATGCTGGGCCAGAGAGCGGACCAAGCTGCGATTGATGAAATTAACCGAGAGTTAGGACTTGATAAAAGTATCTTTTATCAATATACGTTGTATCTGAATGATTTATCCCCAATATCTTATCATTCGAACCAGCCAGAGGATGGTAGTTTTTACAAATCATCTAAATTCGGAGGTACAATTTTATTTTCTTCAGATGATTTTAAAATAGTTGGCAAAGCTCCGTATCTTAGAAAATCATACCAGGCGAAGAAAAAAGTTTCCTCTATTTTGTTTGAAAGTCTACCGGAAACTGCGGTTTTAGCATTGGCCGCTATCATTTTTGCAAGCATATTGGGGATTTTGTTAGGTGTTTTATCTGCCCTGTACAAAGATTCTTGGATTGATAAAATATTATTGTTGGTAGCTACTTCGGGCATGGCTCTTCCATCTTTTTTTGTAGGAATAATATTTGCTTGGTTATTTGGGTATGTCTGGTCTGATTGGACAGGATTGAATATGTCAGGAAGTTTGTATGAGGTAGACGATTTGGGGCGAGGAGAGTACATTAATTGGACAAATTTAGTTTTACCCGCATTAACACTTGGTATTCGGCCATTGTCTGTTGTTTTGCAATTGAGTAGGAATTCCATGTTGGAAGTTCTATCTATGGATTATGTTCGTACCGCAAGAGCGAAAGGATTAACACTGAGATCAACACTTTTTGGGCATGCTTTGAAGAATGCCTTAAATCCTGTAGTTACGGCAATATCAGGAATGTTTGCAAGTCTAATGGCTGGTTCATTTTTTGTAGAAATAATATTCTCTTGGAAAGGAATTGGCTGGGAACTTGTGAATGCATTGGAGAAATATGACTTACCCATAGTGATGGGAGCCGTTTTAATTATTGCGGTTATCTTTGTCGTCATTAATATTTTAGTTGACATACTCTACGGAGTTCTTGACCCAAGAGTACGGGTATAACCAAATCAAAATGAGAAAGAAAATTGTAGCGGGAAATTGGAAGATGAACAAAAACTTCCAGGAAGGAATTGACATAGCGAATGAGTTGGTTAAGGATTTCAATCCATCGGATTCGAATAAGAAACTAGTAGTTTGTCCTCCTTTCATACATCTATCTGCTCTAGCAGAATTGTTTGATAAAAGTGAGATTGGATTGGGAGCGCAAAACTGCCATACGTCTGGGAAAGGAGCATTTACTGGTGAGATTTCTTCAGAAATGTTGAAATCAGTACATACTCAATACTGCTTAGTAGGTCATTCGGAAAGAAGGGCATTCTTTTTTGAAGACAATGAAGAACTGTATCAAAAATGCAAACAGCTGTTGGTAAAGGAGATTCAGCCTATTTTCTGTTGTGGAGAGTTGTTAGAAGATAGAAAAGAAGGGGAGCACTTTGATGTGATTGAAGATCAATTGGAGGTGCTTTGGAAATTATCGAAAACCGATTTTGAAAAGGTGGTTATTGCTTACGAACCAGTTTGGGCAATTGGTACCGGAGAAACAGCTACCGCTGAACAGGCTCAAGAAATTCATGCTTTCATCAGATCGCAAGTCGCTGAAAAAATGGGTGAAACGATAGCTGAGAATACTTCTATTTTATATGGTGGAAGTTGCAAAGCTAGTAATGCCGCTGAGTTGTTTTCAAAACCAGATGTTGATGGCGGTTTAATTGGTGGAGCAGCGTTAAAAGCAGAAGATTTTTTAGGCATTTATAACGCACTTTAAACTATGGATTACATTGAAGTAAGTATAAAATTATCCCCTTTTCGTCCTTTTAACGAGATTGTAGTTGCCCAATTAGGCGAATTGCCTTTCGATAGTTTTTTGGAAGAAGAAGACAAATCTTTGGTGAAAGCATATATTTTAGAAAACGACTATATTGAATCTGATGTGACCAATGCTTTTGAGCAATTTGAGGGCTTAGTTGAGATTTCCTTTAGTGCAGAGAAAATTGAGAAAGTAAATTGGAATCAGAAGTGGGAAGAGAATTTTGATGCAGTTGAAGTTGAGGATTTCTGCTATATAAGAGCGCCATTTCATCCAGAGAAACCAAGCTTTAAACATGAAATAATTATAGAGCCTAAAATGTCTTTTGGAACTGGACATCATCAAACTACTCAAATGATGGTTGAATTGATGAAAAATATTGACTTCGAAGGAAAAGTTATATTAGACATGGGAAGCGGTACAGGAATATTGGCAATTTTAGCTAATAAAATGGGAGCAAGAGAAGTTGAAGCAATTGATATTGAGGAATGGGCTTTCGAGAATATGAAAGAGAATTTTATGCGCAACAATACTGAGGTTGCAGCTTATTATGGAGGGGAAGAGGTAATTTCTTCAATTGGGAAACAGTATGATGTTGTCATTGCTAATATCAATAAAAACATATTGTTAAGTCAGTTTGGGACCTATAACTCGTTCTTAAAGAGTGGTGGGCTACTTTTGTTAAGTGGGTTTTACGTTACTGATGTCGATGATTTAATTTCAGCAAAAGAACTTGGTGGCTATAATTTAGTAGAAAAATTGGAGAAAGAGACTTGGTGTGGATTGAAATTTCAAAAGCATGGCCAAAATTAAGAAAGACGGACTTAAGTCTCGTTTCTATCTGTTTACGGATGACCTTAAAAGCTATACTTGGAAGAAATGGTTGGCGATTATTTTCGTTGTTATTTTGTTTAGCATTAAGTTGCATAAGTTAGTTACTACTGGAAGTCTTTAAAATATTAACTTTTTAATAAGAGTTGTCAGTGGAAAATTGCAAATTAAATGTTTTCGCTGCATTTGAAACAATGGATTTTTTGTTTCAACAATTCGTTGATAAAAGCTTGTGTCTCTTTATGGAATAGGTTTTGTAAGCATTATTTAAATTGCTTACTTTACTAACAAATCGCTATACATGAAGAGTTCATTTAAGATATTCTTAAAAACATTGCTAATAGCAGTGTTCATCCTTGCTTCAAGAAGCTTGTCAGCTCAGACTCCTGACAAGTTTTCATCAGATTCCATAGCCTTTTTCAATGAAATGGAAAGCTATCTGGCCAATGCCCGAAAAGAGGGGAAAGGCTTTATGAAACAATTTGAAGCAGTATGGTACGGAGGTTATTTTTCTGAGAAGCAACGTGAGGGTGTTTATGCTGTTTCTAATATTATGCTTAAAAAGAAACTACGGGCATTTCCCGACTTTAGAAATTACTTATTTACCGTTGGAAGTTTTGTTGTGGATTCAAATCAAACGGATGAGAGTTTTGAATCTTGGCAAGGTATTCTTTTAGAACTCCTACAAAAGCGAAAGTCAAGAAATTTTACACAATTTCTTGACTTCTGTAACGGCTTATTTAGGGACAATGTGATGTACAGCTCTGCAAGTACCATTTGGTCTGCAAATAATAGTAATTATTTATTTGCATACGATAGCCTTCCTAAAATTACATTCAATCAATTGGATCTTATTTGTTTCGCAAAGCGAGATTCGATGATCATTTATAATACGAAAGGCTGTCTCTTATACACATCTCCGAGCCCACGAGA
>OJDV01000554.1_pt1 | contig 13131 bp, 12 predicted proteins | sample 1592911 | NCBI WGS metagenome assembly OJDV01 (sample SAMN05416860, study PRJEB24817) | seawater metagenome | isolation source: Sea water | place: Canada:Atlantic | collected 2013-11 | reverse complement strand
ACGAGATTTCTGCCTGTCTCGTGGGCTCGGAGATGTGTATAAGAGACAGTGCTTAGTGTGTTTATGGCTTTGGCGACATTAAAGCACAAGCATATTACAACCTCATTTGAAGCATTAATAGGATTTGTAATTAACTATATTCAAGCACCGCTTGTTTGGATTCAGGCCATTAAGGAAAGACAAAGGGGCAATAAAAGATTGGCAAGGACCTTATCGTTTTTAAAGCTAGCACTCATTCCTCTATTAGCATTCATTCTATTTTTTATCATTTACAAAAACGCAAACCCTAAGTTCGATGAGTTAACGCTTTCCATTTCAGAGTCTATTGCAGAATTATTTAAAGACTTTAGTTTCGTTCGATTTGTCTTCCTTCTATTTGGTTTTTCTTTCATTTCGGTTGCCCTTTTTAAATCGTATTCCCGCATTAAGTTTGTTTCTGATGAAGACAATTTGCAGCGCAAACGAAATCCTGAATTCGCAAAGCAGGTGAAGCTAAATTTGATTCGATTTGCTGATTTTAAGAATGAGTACAAAACGGGAATCCTAATTTTTACCGTATTGAACTTGTTGTTGATTATGGTCAATATAATAGACATCAACTGGATATGGTTTAATTTTGAGGTTCCATTAGAATTTAACTTGAAGTCATTTGTTCACGAAGGAACCTATTTATTAATATTCAGCATCCTGCTTTCAATGGGCATATTTTTGTACTTTTTTAGAGGGAACTTAAACTTCTATTCGCAAAACAAATGGCTCAAACTGTTAGGTAATATTTGGATTGCTCAGAATGTAATTCTTACTATTTCAGTTTTTATTCGAAACTTTCACTACATAGATTACCATGGCTTAGCGGGAAAAAGAATTGGAGTTATAGCCTTTTTATTTATGACCATTTTTGGTCTATTGAGTTTAATTTATAAGGTGAATCGATTAAAAACGACAGCCTTTTTATTGCGTTTAAATGGCTGGTGTATCTTTTTCACATTAATTTCAATGACTGTTGTAAACTGGGACAGAGTAACTGCACATTATAATCTAACCCATTCGAATCCAGGTGAAATTGATGTGGATTATTACTTGAAATTAGACGAAAGTGTCGCACCACTAATTCTAAAAAATATTGACGTGGTTGAAGCTCAAATGCAAGCCCATCTGGACCGACCAAATAAAGAGGTTTGGTTAAGGTATACGGATATAGACTCTTTTAAAAATCAGTTGGAGTTTCGGGCAAGTACCTACTTACAGCGTTTAGATGAAACGTCATGGCCTTCTTGGAATGCAGCAGATGCAAAAATGAAGGTAACGACAACCTTGGTCCCAAAGCCTACTTTAAAAGAATAAGATTTTTTTCGTTAAATGAATAATCTACATCGTAGCTATAACCTTCAATTCTATCGCAATAGGAGTTGGTAAGCTCTTAATTTCTAAAGTAGTTCTACACGGTTGATTGTCTTTAAAAAACTCAGCATAAAGCTTGTTGTAGGTCTTAAAATCATCTTTCATGTTGGTTAAAAAAACCGTTACGTCCACAACGTTTTCCCATTTAGCTCCAGAATCTTCTACAATGGTTTTCACATTATTAAATACCGAGCGGCATTGTATTTCTATATCGTATGAAGCAATGTCTCCGTTCTCATCTAACTCCACGCCAGGAATTTTTTTGGTGCCTCTTTCTCTTGGGCCAACTCCCGAAAGGAATAACAAATTACCTACTTTTCTTGAATGAGGGTATGCTCCAACAGGTTCAGGGGCTCTACTTGAATCGAACTTTTCGTTTGACATGTGTTTCGTTTTTGTAAAAATAAGAAACAGCCCTTATAATTTTTTGGTTTTTGGTTCTGCGATGGAAGTTTATACTTAATTGGGTTTGACGGAACGCAGTTTTTTCTTACTGTCTCCTAGTTTTTGTTTCCATTTTCTTGTGGCGGAGATCATTAGTGGAGTGCCTATTATCGTTGGTGTTAACCACATAATCCATGCAGGATCAAAATGAATATTTGTTAAAATGAATGCAGTTGAGGTAGCTATGAATGAACCTCCCATTCTACTAATATGCACATATAACCAATCGTTTTTTACCCACTTTTTTTGCCACATTGTTTTAGCATCTTGCAAAGCCATCCAAGTAAGTAAGGCTCCAAATATTAATAACATAGGCATTGCCCCAGCAAAGCCAATTCTTCCAATATTCACGATTACCAAATAAAGCATGAAAAAACCAACCAGCAGAGAAACTACATTGAATCCCCAGTCTAGAGGAGTTGTGATAATTTCTTTTTTATTTCGGAGGACTCTTTTACCGGTAAATGCCATGTAAAAACTGAAAACAGCAATGGTTTGTAAGAAAATATTTTCTCGGTAAGTAGCTACAAAAATTCCTGTTACAATTACAGAAAGCATTCCATAGAAGTATATTTCTCCGCTCAGCATATGGTTTTTAGATCCCTTTTTAGTAACGATAGCTAAAAGACCACTTAAAAGGGCGATTCCACCTGAAAAGGCGTGAAAATATAAGAGATATTGGATAAATTCTTTCATTGATAATTGGGTTAAAGTGTTTTTGTGATTTTCTTCAACGAAGTATTAAACGGATAGGGCTGATGAAATACTTTCCAATTCATTATAGCGAAGATAGTTTTTTGAAGAGTATAAGTTGCAAAGGTAAAAGTGAAAATGAGAGGAATAATTCTCAGCAATTTAATTCAAATGAAAAATAAAATAACACACCATGCTATTGCTAATTCTTAGCTTTGATTGATGGGCAAAACACTTCTCATTTTTGATATTGACGATACTCTGACAGAAACAGCAGCTATTCATATTAAGGCTTTTATTAATAGTTTAAAAGAGTTAGGAGTTGTGAAAATGGACACCAATTTTGGAGGATATCTTCACCATACCGACTCTTATATCGCAAAAACTATTTATGAAAAAGAATTGTGGCAAGCATTTGCAGAGCCAATTAAGGTGCAGTTTGAAAAATTACTAAGCGATAAAATGGCGGAAAAAGAGATTTCTGAAGTTGCCGGAGCGGCTCAATTTATTAGAGCGGCTCAAAATAATTCATCAGTAGCGATCTGTTTTGCAACAGGGTCGTTAAGAAGGCCGGCCATTCAAAAACTAAAATCAATAGGAGTTGATTTCAACCATCAACTATTAGTCGCATCGGATCGGCTTGAAAAAAGAGAAAGTATTGTTAAAGGGGCAATAGAAGTAGCTAAGAAAGTTTATCAAACAAAAAATTTTGAACGTATTATTTCCATTGGTGATGGCCTTTGGGATTTAAAAACAGCTAATAATTTAGAATTGGAATTTGTTGGAATTGGGTTGAAAAATAAAACTACATTACAGGAACACGGGTGTTTAAAGCATTTTGATAATTTTCTAAATGTTAGCCTTAAGCAATTGTTGATTCAATCTTAAATTCTTTCGGACTCCTCCCGGTATGCTTCTTAAAAAAACGACTGAAATAGGCTGGGTCTTCGTAGCCTAGGTCAAAACCTATCTCCGAAACACTTTTATCCGTATACATTAACATTCGCTTTGCTTCCAGTGCGAGTCTATTGTGAATTATTTGCTGAGGTGATTTCTGGTTGTAGATGCTAAATAAGTTAGACAGTGTTTTAGGTGACCTAAAGAGTAAGTCCGCGTAGTCTTTCACCTGGCGCTTTTCCTTATAATGGGTGTCCACCAATACATTAAACTTTCGAACGATGTCAATTTGATTGTTGTTCAGTTTATGGGAAATTAATTGTTCTTTAGCGATTCGCACACACTTTATAATAAAGCGCTTCAACATCATTTGTAACATTTCACCCTGAATCTTATCAGGCGTTTCAAACTCGTCAATGAACACTTGTAATAAGGCATCAAACTTTGGGATCTCTTTGTTGGATAAGGTTAAAATTGGCAAATCTTGTGTACCAAAAAACAATATTCCGTTGCAAGAAACTTCTTCGTCATGATCCAATATACAGTAAAATTCACGATTGAAAACGATGCCATGCAGTGGAGGGCATCCCATGTCAAATCCAATGTTTTGCAAGTACGTAATGGTCACGATTTGATTGGGTTGTAATAAAAATGGTTCGTTATCAATTACCAATTTTACCTCTTCTTCGTTTCTATTCCATAGCATGCTGACTATATTATCTCTTACTGAAAACTGATCTCGGTCGACTCTATAGTTATCGGTTAGGCCAATAATGGAACCCATTTGGGTGTTTTGGTATTCAAATCGCATAGGGTAAAAGTAGTCAGAATTTTGGAGGATAGATTGTCGCTTTGGCAGTTTTGGTTATGCGTTCAACAATCTCTCTTATCGTTCTCAAGTGTTGGGCAAAGAAGATAAAGGCAACAAATTAATCGAGCTTCAGGAACAATTAGAAAAGAGGATCATTTGGTCTGGGTGTTTTGCTATTGGTTAAGAATTACTGTTTTTGAAAAAGGCTTTTGATGCTAATTACATTCAAAGGGAATTCCAGAATTACGTGCAGAAAACTTAAGAAAAGAGCAGCAAGGAATCCAATTTTGAAATCAAGGTAAAACAGGAATAATAAAAAGAGCCAAAAAACAGCAATAAAAAGAGAACGTTTTAAAGTTAAGCTTTTGTGCCAGAAAATAGTGGTTGTTTTCGAAAACCAGTTGAGGTAATGATAGAGGTAAATAAATGAAATAAACATCATTAACCTTAGTTCTAAGTCTTCATAAAACAAAAAGCTTGTTCCGTCTGACAATCCTAAAAATTTTGAAAGAAAAACCGGGATAGAGTCAAGTCGATTATCTGTTAAAGCAGACTTAAAAAAATCGTCAAACTGGTAGTTACTTGTATCTACATGCACAAGAGTAAATAGGATGGGTATAGTTATCGCAAGAGCAACAGAGATGTAACCAGCATTACTTTTATTTTTTCTGGCTCCGTACAACATAAAAAGTAAGGTGAAAACGTAAACATGTATAATGGTTGGGATGAATACGCCAACAATTACGGTGTAGGTTTCGAATTGGTTTAAAAAGTAGGCGGCAAATAAAGAAAGGGCAATTAAAATATACCAGTCCCGCCTTTTTTTTATCAATTGCAATCCAAATGCTAATGTTAGGGAGATAAAGGTGGCTCCATTCGACCAATATCTTAATTTTAGAAACAGTTGTGTTACTAGATCCGTATTATTTCTTCCGAAAAATTCAAAATATAGCCTTGGAACGATAATGAAAACAGAAGTCGCAAGACCTATCAACAACCAAGTTTTGTTACCATGTTTGGTGAAGTAGTTATTTGTATTTAACCAGTTAATTTCTGTGAGATAATGTAAAGGCCCTAAAATAGCAAATGCTAAAATGAACACTTCTAATGGGAAGAAATAAGCCAGAACACCACACATTGGGATCAAGAAAACATTCAGAAGATCTATTTTGTTTTTTATTTCCAAGAAGTTGAGAATAATAACTCGTTCTTTATTAAATTTTTTTTTGAATTTAAAGATTCAAAAACCTATTAATAATCAAATATATACTTTCGTTCTGTTTAATTAGTCGAAACGTCTAGGATATAAAGTTGCGTAAAGCAGCATTTGCTGCATAAATACATGAATTACAGTTATATATATTAAAGTAATGTTAGACATAAAACCACTCGTTCTGAACACTTCCTTTCAAACAGGTATCAGAGCAGTTTAAATAATATTACTTGACCAAAGACTTGTTACGATAAAACGAAAGGACCTGCTTCCTCTGTATACATGGATTTTTAATTCTTCTTTAACTTCTCCACTTCGCCTTGTAACCTCGCCATCATACTGCTCAATTCCTCTACAGAGGTTTGATTGGCTTGTTTTTCGGGCAATTCAAAGGTTAGGTAACCTTTTGCTTTCCACACTTCGACGACTTCGTCAACATTGATTTGGTAAGAGTCATATTCTGTATTGTCAGAATGTAATTCGAAACACTGTTGTTCTTCGACTCTGTTAGTGACCCTTTTATATACCACTCCATCGTTTTTAGAAACTACTATGTAACACTCTCCGGATTTCACCCAATTCCAATTCTCTATGTGTTCCGTTAGCACATAACTACCGGAGGGTATTGGCAACATACTATCTCCTTTAATTTCAAAGGCGCGATAACTCCCTTGGCTGAGTTCCTTCACCGGTAAACTAAAGTTGGGTAATTGCTCTACAAATTCAGGATCTGAATAGCCGTTTAAATAACCTGCCGCTGCTTTTGCTGGCACTAAAGAAATACGTTCGTTATTCTCGGCATCTACAACAATTGGAAGTACTCTTAAATTATTTCCCTCTATGTTTTTAAGTGTGACCTTTTTCGTTTGACTCAACTCTTTCTCTAGCAAATCATCAATCGACACTTGAAAAAAGTGAGAAATATTTTGAAGGGTTTCGAATTTTGGTTCTGCTCTTCCTTCTTCGTAAGACCCAATTTTTGGTCGGTTTACATCGATTTTATTGGCCAAATCACCCTGGGTTAGGGCTTTTGACTTACGAAGGTATTTTAAGTTTGATTGAAAGTAATTCAAAATAAATGCTAAAAATATTAGTAAACTAAAAAATATAGTATATTTACGGCGTAAAAGTACGCAATCCTAAAATAATTAGCAATATGAAAAATATACAACACAAAATAAGAGGTAGTCAACCAGGTTTTATTGGTATCGAGTTGCCAGACAATTACAATGTTTTATTATTGGATGAAGACAACTTTAACTCATATCGTAAAGAGGGACGGTATTACGGACAGAACATCGAAGTGAAAGATAGCTATGCACACTTTCAAAAACCTGTAGATGGTTCTTGGCATGTGGTTGTGGAAGGGAAAGAGAATTTCTCGCCAGAGTGCATTCATATTATCTATAAAGCAGCGTAAAAATAAGATTACATTATTAGCCTTGTCGGTGGAGTTGAACTTCGTTGATAAAGACTTTTTTGTGAAAAAAAATTTACCTCTAGAATTACATTTGGATAAAGATTAGATTTAATGTCTTCAGATATGAGAAAATCGAGGAAAGGGAATTTGTAAAGTTTACCAAACAGGACAAAACCACTTAGCAAATTTTTTAACTTTCCCTTCTCGACACCCCGGAGCCTTTAGAGCGATGTTTAAGTAAATGTAAATGCTTGCTGCTCGCTGGTCTCTTTTAATAATAAACGGACTCAAATGGTCTGTTCCCAAAGCTAGCGGCCCAACTCTAAAATATAAACCTAATTGGGGAGTTTCATAATTGGCTAAGCTTAAAGGGAGAGAAACCGTGAATAAACTGCTTTCATATCTAGGGCTAATTGTTACTAAATTAGAACGTTCTACACCAAATGAATTTCTCAACCCTATTCGCTGAACTACAATTAAGTTAACGTAAAAATTCTCCTTTAGGTTATAGTCGACTTTTACCGATAAAGCAGTTGGCAAAACACCGGTAAATTTTGTTTTATCTACTCCTAAAACATCTTGATTTATGTCTTCAACATCATTTACAGTAGCTGTGTCTGGTAAACTTGCTGTTCTTGCATCTTGCTTAAATTTAATGTATCCTAAATCTACTAAGGACGCACCAATTTTATATTTATAACCCAACCATTTACACCCGTTTCCTTTTGAGTGGGGTGTGTAAGAGTCGGTATAATCGTTCATTTTTTTATAGGTAAAACCGAGGGTTGTACTCCAACCATGCCCTGCGCCAAAAGCAGGCTCAGTGTAGGAGTATTTCCCATCTAGTTCTCTTAATGTCCCATTCCCATTAATAACATCGACAACTCCTTCTCTCATGGTTAACGAGGCTTGATGAATTCCAATTAATCTGTTGATAGTTATTCCTCCATCAATTACAATGTCGTTTCTTTCATATAAAGTTCTACCATAACTTAACCCTACTTGCGCCCAGCTCATTGTCTTAACTCTGCCGTTGGTTATTGAATACCTCCCATCTTCAATGTTCTCCGCGCTTTCGTCAGCTATAATTTGCCCAACAACGGCTGGTATTCTATTAAAATTGGCGTAGGTCTTTACGGAGGTGTGGATCCCAAATGCTTGATTTTTGTATGCTAAGGTTGCAGAAGGACCCAATACTTCGCCAACCACAAATGCTTTCCCAAATCTACTTGAGGGTGGGTCAAAAACAGGAGTTGGCTCTGTTTTGTAAAATTTTAGTCTAGTATCTTTTAAATAGGCAAAGTTGTTTCTAATGTAACCATGAGCTCCTGTTACATTAATTGATAGCCAAGGTCTCTGGTCAACCATTTCAGAGGGATTCAACTTCACTTGATTTACAGGAAGAAAGTTGTCCGTTATCACTCCTATTGCTTCTTGTGAAAAAATTGAATGAAAAAAAAGAGTGCAAAATAGGAGTAGAGTGTATTTCACTTTTGTGGTTTATATACTAACGCAACACTCGTTTGTTTATTGAGGGAAGTTATTCCTAAAATAGTCTTCCAAACTAAATTGATTTGGAGCGAACTCCTTTTCTGTGGCGTCTAATGAATAAATCCGGGTCATCAAAAAAGTTCGGGTTTCGTGCCTTAATCGACAAAAAGCGACTGTTTTCCACTCGTTTTGTTCAAAAAAGAGCGCTAAAGGTTCAATTTCTCTTTCAGAGATTACTCCAATTCCGTTCTTGTATTTTAAAAAAACAACTCTGAAGTTGGATATAGAATCTTGTAGTAAGTTGAGTTGCTCATTCATGGGTCAAAAATAATTAAACTTTACGCCAATGATTTGTTATCGTACCGTTTCAAGTCGTTTACCTCTAAACTAATGTGACCAAATTCTTCGGTTACTAAACCTTTTAGCAAATAGCAACCTGGGCCAATGTGTTTCAGTTTGGCAACGGCGTCAGGAAATAGCACCGTATCTATCCAGTGCCCCTTTTTGTCGATAAAAGTTCCAAAACGCATGGCTTTTCCGTTGCTGGTCTTGGTGGTTTTTACATGAACTCTATAACCTGCTATGCTTACTATTTTGCCAATCTTGTCCTTCATTTCTTTGGCAGTTAATTCTGGCAAATTTTGTTCCTCTTCTTCAATTAACTCAAAAGGGCTGTAGCTTACAGGAAAGCCTAATAATTCAATTTCGTCCATTGCAATTTCCAATGGATTTTGCACTAATTCTGGCAATTGCCACTCTTGTGGTTTCAATTCGAAGAGAGAATACGTTTTTATTTTTTTTGGTGCTTTAGAAAGCAGAAAATGAGCATCCCAAAGCAGCTTCTTTTTGTCTTGCTCAAGCTTGCGGAAACAACCTAATCTAATGAGTACAATAATTTGATCTAAAGATATTTCAGGAATTCGTTCTATAAAATTTCTAAAGGAAGTAAATATCCCATTTTTGTGTCGTTCTCGAAGAATGAACTCCATGTTTTTCGACTCAAATCCTCCATCAATAAAAGCAAAACCAAGCAATAACTTTTTCCCAATAATGTCGGCTGTTGCAAAGCTTTCGTTCACACAAGGCAACTCCACCTGTGCGCCTTTCATGCGGGCTGTGTGAACGTACAATTCTCTTGAATAAAATCCGCCGCCATTGTTCAGTGTAGCGGTGAGGTACTCTAAAGGATAGTAAGCATGTAAATAAAGTGCCTGAAAACTTTCTACAGCATAACTTGCAGAATGCCCTTTTGAAAAAGCAAAGTTGGCGAAGCTTTCAATTTGCTCCCATATTTTTTGAACGGTGCTTTGGGCTATTCTTTTTCGAGCGCAGTTGTTGAAAAATTGTTTTCGAATTTTGGCAAATTCATTCCGTTGTTTGAATTTCCAAGACATGCCTCGGCGTAAAACATCGGCCTCAGCTAAACTGAGTCCGGCAAAGTAATGTGCTACTTTCAGCACGTCTTCTTGGTATACCATTACACCATAGGTCTCTTCTAAAATTTCATACAGTTCTGGTAATGCTTTCTGTGCCGCTTCCCGTCGGTCAATATTTTGAAAACGAAGAATGTATTCTCGCATCATGCCGCTTTTTGCCACTCCTGGACGAATGATGGAACTAGCAGCCACCAACCTAGTATAATCTTCGGCTTTTAACTTGGTCATTAGCATTCGCATGGCTGGCGATTCAACATAAAAGCAACCAGTTAGGTCTCCTTCACGGAGAAGGGCTTTTACTTTTGGGTCGTTTTTAATCACTTTCATGGCATGGATATCCACTTTTTTACCGTGATTCTTTTCTACAAATCCTACTGCATCTTTTATTTTTCCCAGCCCTCTTTGACTCAGTACATCATATTTGTAAAGGCCAATATCCTCGGCAATTTGCATGTCGAAATGCACGGTGGGATAATTTTTTGGTGGCAAGTAAGTGGTGGAATAATAGTGAATCGGTTTTTCAGAAATAATAATTCCGCTGGAGTGGATGCTCAAATTATTAGGAAACCCAGCAATGTAAGTGCTGTATTTTTGAATGAGTTGGCAGTATTCGTTATCGGCAACCCCACCTCGTTGCAGCTGCTCAATTTCTTCGCTTGGTAAACCAAAAACTTTTCCCAATTCTCGAATAACAGACTTATGTTGATAGGTGGTGTATGAACCTAATAGTGCTACTTTGTTGTAGCCGTGTTTTTCGAATAGATAGGTAGTTACATCGTTGCGATCGGTCCACGAAAAATCGACATCAAAATCGGGAGGAGTACTTCGGTAAGGATTGATAAATCGTTCAAAATAAAGATCCAGTTCAATCGGGTCTACGTTCGTAATTCGAATTAAATAGGCAATAATACTGTTCGCTCCACTTCCTCGCCCTACATGTGGATATCCTTTTTTCATGGCGTAACATACCATATCCCAATTAATTAAAAAGTAGGCTGAAAAACCATATTGCTCAATTACTTTGAGCTCGTTTTCCACCCGATTGAGAATTTCTTGCTGTTTTGAATTTAGTTTTTTGCCTTTCATCGGGTCAAACTCATACCGATACGGAAGTCCTTCATAGCTGAGTTTTCGCAGTAGTTGTGCGTCCTCATCATTACTCTTGGTAAAGTGAGCTTTGTTGTTGGGTTTGTTGAATTCAAATTTAAATTGACATACAAGTAACAGTTCATTGGTGCGTTCAATGATTTCTGGGTGATATTGATATAATTCTGAAATTTCTTTAGTGCTGCGGTATTTGTTATTCTCTTTTGCTTGTTGGTTTTTTCCCAACTTACTCAACAAGGTGTTTTCTCCAATGGCTCGAAGTAAGCGATGGCTGTTGTAATCTTTTCTATGTCTGAACGTGGAGCTGCACAGTACTACTAACTTTTTTGAGAACAGTTTTTTGTATTGCTTAAAAATGGGGCGATTTAACTCTTCGGGAGCTATTCCGGTAAATTCATTTTCCCCGAGCTCATCAAAGTTTAGCGCCTTTTCAAAAGGATAGATAGTTATTGCATTTTCGAATTGGGCCCTTTCGGGAATTGCGGTTTTAGTACTTTGATGCTGAGATAAAAATTCATTTAATTCACGGAAACCTTCGTGGGTTTTTGCCAAACAAATAAATTGCTGCTCTACTCCATTTCTAAAATCAATTCCTACCACTGGGTGGATGTGGTATTCTTTGGCTAGCATCAAAAAAGTAAAACATTCCGATGTATTGTTTACGTCGGTAAGAGCCACTGTTTTGTGTCCTAGAAACTTACAGGTTGCAAGTACCTCCCGAATGGTTAAGCAGCCGTAATTCAAACTATAATAACTGTGGCAGTTGACTAGCATTTAATTTATTTTTCTTTCCATAATCGAGAAATTGGCTACTTAGAATAAAGGGATTTAACAAAACCATTTGAGGCTCGATAATTTTTTAAGCTCGGAGCAGACAACCGTCTGTGAGAACTTTAAAAGTTTGACAACGAAGAATGGAGAAGTTAAATTCATTTATTAAGCTCTTCGGTGTGCAGGAATAACGATAGGCTGCCCGTTAAATGGATTGGAGGACCTGCCAATTCCTTTCGAGCCCATGGCTACAACTCGCTTTACAGCATCTTGTCCGTAACGGTTACGAATGTTGTCTAATGCTTGGTACAGGTTTATGAGTTCTTCGCTGTCGTCGAATAGATTAATTTGATGGTTTCCACCAACTAATTTGCTAAAGCGAACACCAATTAAACGAACTAAAACCCTTCTGCTGTAAAGTGTTTTAAAGAGAGAAAGTACCGTTTCTATTAGTTTGTTATCAAGTGAAGTATAGGGGATGTGCAGCTGTTTACTTTCTGTAATAAAATCGGAGTAGCGAACGCGAACGCTAACGCAACCTGTTAGCTTATTCCCATTTCGAAGCTGATACGATAGGTTTTCGGCCATGGCGGTTAAAATACTTTTCAACTTGCTTATATCTGTGGTATCTTTTTCGAAGGTACGTTCAATAGAAATTGACTTTTTTTCGTGGTAAGTAGTAATGGGAGTGTTGTCAATTCCTTGTGCTTTTTTCCAAATGGAATGACCGTTCTTTCCTAGAACTCGAGTCATGAGTTCTACCGGCATTTCTTGTATGGTTTGTATCTTTTGAATTCCCATAAGATGAAGCTTTTGATTGGTCTTGGCGCCAATCATGGGCATTTTTCGAACGGGTAGGGGAGCTAGAAAGGGTTTTTCTTCACCTTCATCAATTTTTATAAAGTTGTTGGGCTTGGCCTCTCCGGTTCCAATTTTTGATGTCGTTTTCCCGGTTGAGAGACCAAACGAAATGGGTAACCCGCTTTCCTTTATAATTTGGGTGCGCAGCTCTTTTGACCATTTATAAGTTCCATAAAAGCGATCCATTCCTGTAGTGTCAATGTAAAACTCGTCGATGGAGGATTTTTCAAACCGAGGACTGTTGGATTTGATGACATCGGTCACGATATCGGAAAACTTGCTGTAGGTCCCACTGTTGCCGCGAATAACTACGGCATGCGGGCAAAGTTGGCGCGCCATTCTCATGGGCATGGCGGAGTGTACGCCAAAAGCCCGAGCCTCGTAACTGCAGGAAGCTACAACACCTCTATCGGAAGTACCCCCTATGAGTACTGGCCTATTATTTAATTTGCTATCTAGCAAACGTTCGCAGGAAACAAAAAAGCTGTCTAAATCTAAATGTAGGATTGATTTCATTTTTTTTGACAATTATTACGTCAATATCTGTCTCTTATACACATCTCCGAGCCCACGAGACAGGCAGAAA
>OJDV01000553.1_pt1 | contig 13136 bp, 14 predicted proteins | sample 1592911 | NCBI WGS metagenome assembly OJDV01 (sample SAMN05416860, study PRJEB24817) | seawater metagenome | isolation source: Sea water | place: Canada:Atlantic | collected 2013-11 | reverse complement strand
CTCGGAGATGTGTATAAGAGACAGAGATAAAATGTATCATGAATTAATTAAAACTTTAATTTTGAAAACGCAAACTGATAAAACTAAATCATGTTAACCCAAAGTTTAATTTCTGTAATTGTTCCTTGTTATAATGTAGAACAATATTTGGATAAAACTATAAAAAGTATTGTTCGTCAAACATATACAAATTGGGAATGCATTTTAGTAAATGATGGCAGCAAGGATGGTACTCAAGACATCGCTGAAAAATGGGTTTCCCAAGACAAGCGTTTCAAACTGATAAACCAGGAGAATCAAGGCTTGTCTGGAGCAAGAAACACAGGTTTAAAGAATGTTGTTGGTGATTTTGTATATTTCCTTGACGCTGATGATTTGATTGCAACAGAAACATTTAGTAATCTGTATGGTTTAGTAGATAATGATATAGACATTGTTTATGGTAAATGTGCAATAACTCAAGGTCAAAATGAAGTTGTTTCTGGGTATTTAGATCACGAACTTCCAGCGCTTACAAAGTACAATAATGACGATAACTTATTACTAGCAAAGGTTATTGAAGAATCAGTCATTTGTATCGCTTGCAATAGATTATATAGAACTGAGTTTTTGTTTCGAAATAAATTAACCTTTAAAGAAGGTCTTTTACATGAAGACGAATTATGGTTTTTTGAAACATTATTTTATGCGAAAGCTATTATTTTGAATGACACTCCTACATATTTTTATAATGTAGCCAATGCCAATTCAATCAGTAGTAATTTTGGTGAACGTAATTTAGAATCTTATTTATCTATTTTAAATTATATAAATTCAAACTACTACGGAAACAGTAATCTAAAAGGAAATAAGGAAGCGGTTTCGATTTACTTAACACATTTAAAAATAAAAACAATCATTCATTGTTATTATAAAATACCATCAGAAATAAAAGAGTCTAAAGCATCTTCAGTACAAGACACATTTCAAAATATAAATCCAAAAAGAGAAAAACAGATTATAAGAAATAAAATAGAATTAAAACACTACGATTTCAAAGTTGTCAAATTCTTAGAGACCAAAGATATCCTGTTCTACTTAAGATATTATAATTCTAAAAGTTTAAAAAAGTCTTTTAAAAGAAAATGGATTTTATTTAAAGCTAAGCAAAAAAATAAAAAGCAAGGTAGAGTTATAAATAAGTCATTTATAAAATAATATAATACCTTTGTCTAAAGTCAATTCATCATTTATTAATGCATACAAACCCTGAGATATCTGTTGTTATACCTGTTTATAGAGCAGAAACTATTTTACAAGAGCTCATAAACCAACTCAATATAGCTTTAAGCTCACTTAAGGTTAGTTATGAGATTGTCTTGGTGGATGATAGAAGTCCAGATGATTCTTGGGCAAAAATGAAAGCGCTTTCAAATGAGTATGATGTAGTAAAGAGCTTTAGATTAAGTAGAAATTTTGGTCAACATCCCGCAATTATGGCTGGTTTACACCAATCTAAAGGAAATTGGGTTGTAGTGATGGATTGTGATTTACAAGATCAACCTCATGAAATTATAAAATTATATAATAAAGCTCAAGAAGGTTTTGAAATTGTACTTGCAAAACGTACAGCTAGAAAAGATGGGTTATTAAAAAAAATATCTTCAAAACTCTTTTATAAGGTGTTTAACTTCTTTGCTGGAGTAGACATCAACAATGAAATTGGAAATTTCGGAATTTACCAAAGAAAAGTTATTGATAGCCTATTTAAATTAGGTGATGCTTTGGTCTTTTTTCCTCTTTTTATTCAATGGGTTGGTTTCAAAAAAACAGAAATAAGCGTCGACCATGCTTCCAGACATGAAGGCAAATCAAGTTATAGCTTTTTAGCACTATTCAGACTCGCTTTTAATACAATTATATCGTTTTCAGATAAACCATTACGATTGTTCTTAAACCTTGGTATAGTAATTTCCTTTGCTTCATTTTTAGGAGCAATTTATATTCTTTATAGAGCTTTAAATAATGAAATAGAAGTTATGGGATACAGTTCTATTTTTATAAGCATCTGCTTTTTCTCAGGTTTAATAATTAGCTTTTTGGGAATCATAGGCATCTACTTAGGAAAAGCTTTTAATCAAACAAAAAACAGGCCAATTTATATTATTGATGACGTCTACCATAAGTAAATTAAACTGGGATAGTAATTTTTTTAAAATCAACATTGGCGAGTTTATACTTAATGATTCTGATTCTATAAATGATTCACATTCGCAAGATTTTGACTTAATAGTTGTTAAACAACTAGAAGATAAGCCTACCCATTTAAAATGCTTTAGCAAAGATTTTCAAGAAACTAAATGTGTGTTTGTAAAACAACTGACGACACAACTTGAATCACTTTCGAATTTTGAGATTTTAAATACTGATGATCAACCAATAGATGCTCACCTCCTATTTGATTTAGCTTATGAAAGTGGAAAATTCAGTCGATTTAAGCTAGACACTCACTTTACAGATGAAAGTTTTAAACGCTTGTATCAATTATGGGTTTTAAATAGCGTTAACAAACAATTTGCTGATAAAGTGTTTTATATAAAACATACAGATCAATCGATTGTTGGCTTTGTAACTTTAAGAAAGCACGAAAATCATGTTTCTATAGGATTAATTGCTGTTTCAGAAAGATTTCAAGGTCAAGGTATTGGTAAATTATTATTACACAAAGCCGAAAACTATTGTCTTTCTCACCAGGTAAAAGAATTACAAATTCCAACTCAGAAAAAAAACACAATAGCTTGTTCCTTTTATAAAAAAAACGGATATTCCATACTTGAGGAAATAATAATAAAACATTACTGGAAAAATAAATAATGATACCATTCAACAAACCGTTTTTAACAGGAAAGGAAACACAGTACATTGAAGAAGCTGTTGCAAGTGGAAAAATTTCTGGTAACGGAATTTTTACAAAAAGATGTCAAACCTTTTTTGAAGACACCTACGGATTTAAAAAGTGTTTGTTAACCACCTCTTGTACTGATGCTCTTGAAATGTGCGCTATTTTAGCTGACATTAAACTAGGAGATGAAGTCATCATTCCAAGTTATACTTTTGTTTCTACAGCATTAGCATTTGTTAGACAAGGTGCTAAAATCATATTTACAGATTCCTACCATAACAATCCAAATATTGATCACAACACAATTGAGTCGCTTATTACTGCAAAAACCAAAGCCATTGTTGTTGTTCATTATGCAGGTATAGCATGTGAAATGGATGCTATTATGTCACTTGCAGAAAAACACAATCTTATAGTCATTGAAGATGCTGCTCAAGCTGTCGATTCATATTACAAGGATAAACCTTTAGGAACCATAGGCCATTTATCCACTTTTTCATTCCACGAAACAAAAAATATAATCGCTGGTGAAGGTGGTATGTTAGGTATTAATGACGACAAATACGTCACAAGGGCTGAAATTATTTGGGAAAAAGGAACTAACCGTTCTCAGTTTTTTAGAGGAGAAATTAATAAATACGGTTGGATAGACACAGGTTCTTCTTTTCTTCCATCTGAAGTTATAGCTGCATTTTTATGGGCTCAGTTAGAGAATCTTCAAAATATACAAACCAAACGAAAGCAAATTTGGAACAGTTATTATAATGAATTCAAAAACGCAGATTTACAACATTTCGATTTACCCGTTATTCCTGATTACGCTTCTCAAAATGGACATTTATTCTATTTAGTATCTAAAAAATCGGAATATCGTGATGATTTTATATCGCATTTAAAAACAAAAGGAATTCACGCAGTATTTCACTATTTATCACTTCATGCAAGTGAGTATTATTCTGAAAAACACGATCATAGAGAATTACCAAATTCGGATACGTTTACAGAGTGTTTAGTAAGACTCCCATTGTTTTATGAATTAACCGAAGACAATGTTGAACACATTATAAAAACCATAATCTCTTATGATAAACATATGGCCTAACATAAAACTTTATTCAGGTATTCTTCTTGTATTTATTGGGTTAATTATCTACAGAATGTTCAATTATACCAATGTATCTTATGATTGTGGCTATTACTTGAGTGTGGCCAGAGACATGTATCATGGAAATACTTTTTTCACAGATATAGCTGTATCCTACAATCCTCTAGGTATTTTAATGATCGGTCTGCCATATCTATTTACTGAGAACACAACTTATACCATGCATGTTTTTGTTAACTTAATGGTTATAATACTAGGAAGCACACTGCTGTTTCTTATTCTAAGACGATTAAAAACATCAAAACAAACGGCCTTCTTTTTTAGCGTATTATATGTTGCCTTAACACTCAATTATGATGGTATCATTATTATGCTAGAACCTTATTCGGTACTATTTCAATTATTTGCTATTTACTTCTTTTTAAATATTCTAGAAGAAAAAAAGGTGTTATCGTCATTATTCTTATCAGGACTATGCATAAGCCTAGCATTCCTTTGTAAACAATTCGGTTTATTTTTATTACTGCCAACAGGTGTTTATTTATTGCTAAAACAAACAGCGCTAATAAAAAGAATAATCATGTTGACTTTGGGAGTTGTCACACCATTACTAGTATTGTTTGCATTCTATGCGTCTAAAGGAATTGATTTAGTGCAGTATGTGAATTTTATTTTAGGAAAAGGTGTTGCCCTTGATTTTGGTAATGGAACTGGTTTAATCGATTCTATAAACACAACTGGAATAGTTAATTTTATTATTGCTACTATTTTTATGGTTCTTATACCATTTTATTTGAGAAAATCTAAACTTCAAGAAAGTGAGAAATTATTTTTTATTCTACTACCTGTTTCAGCATTAAGTGTATTTATATTTGCTGATTACAACCACTACTTTCAATATCTAACACCATATATCATCATACTTTTTGTAGTTGCTCTAAATACATCGGAACAAAAATTAAAACCTATTATACAGCAAGTTGCCTTTATTATTTCTGTTGGAATGATTCTGTTTTTAAGCTTAAAAACCAATAAGCTACAAAAACGTAACTCTAGATATTTATTGAAAGGCCTCGCAATCATTGAACAAGAAGTTCCGAAAGGATCTACAGTGTTTTTAAGTCGAGTTTCGCCCGCTTTTTATTACTTACTTGACTACAATTCAATTAGTTTAGACAAAATTGGTTACACCTTTCCTGAATATTATAAACCTGAAACTATTTTAAACACCTTATCTGAAGGTGATTATCTAGTATTAACTCAGGATTACTATGAGAAATACAAAACGTTTGGTGATCAATTCAAACAGAAAAAGATACATTTTAGAGATCAAGATATCTATATATTTGTGAAAAAATAATGAATTATAAAGACGCCTTACATAACACGATTTTTAAAATCATTTCTGATTCTGCCAAAGAGCTTAATCTTGATTCCTATGTCATTGGTGGTTTTGTACGCGATCATATTTTAAATAGAGGATTACATAAAGATATTGATGTTGTTGCTATTGGCAGCGGAATTACACTAGCTAAACAAGTGTCTAAAAACTTACCAAGCAAACCTAAAGTTCAGGTGTTTAAAACCTACGGAACTGCTATGCTTCCATTTGAAGATATGGATATTGAATTTGTTGGTGCTCGTAAAGAAAGTTATAATGAAGACAGTAGAAATCCTATTGTAGAAAATGGAACGCTTGAAGATGATCAAAATCGAAGAGATTTTACCATAAATGCTCTAGCTCTAGATTTGAGTGAAGCTAATTTTGGCAAATTATTAGATCCTTTTAATGGTATAGATGATTTAAAAAACAAAATCATTCGTACACCTTTAGATCCAGATATTACCTATAGCGACGATCCATTGCGAATGATGAGAGCGATTCGATTTGCAACTCAACTCGGATTTGTTATAGAAGCAAAATCACTTGAAGCTATTTCTAGAAATAAGCATCGTATTGAAATCATTACTAAAGAACGTATCGTTGTTGAATTGAATAAAATTATTGAAAGCGATGTGCCTTCAGTTGGATTTTTATTGCTTGAAAAAACTGGATTATTAGATTATATTTTACCCGAATTAATTGCTTTAAAAGGTATTGACGAAATTGAAGGTCAAAAACACAAAGATAATTTTTATCATACTTTAGAAGTTGTTGATAATATTTCCAAAAACACTGACAACTTATGGCTACGTTGGGCTGCACTACTCCATGACATAGGAAAAGCTCCAACTAAAAAGTTTAGTAAAAAAGTAGGTTGGACATTTCATGCTCACGAATTTGAAGGCGCAAAAATGGTATATCATTTATTCAAAAGGTTGAAAATGCCTTTGAATGAAAAAATGAAATTTGTACAAAAAATGGTTTTTATGAGTTCAAGACCAATTGTTTTGGCTCAAGATCTTGTGACAGATTCAGCAGTGCGACGTTTGGTTTTTGATGCTGGCGATTATGTAGAAGATTTAATGACACTTTGCGAAGCAGATATTACCACTAAGAATCCTAAAAAATTCAATAAATATCACAATAATTTTAAGCTTGTACGTCAAAAAATTGATGAAGTTGAAGCTCGTGATCATGTTCGGAATTTTCAACCACCAATCTCTGGTGAAGATATCATGAAAGCTTTTAACATAAAGCCATCTCGTGAAATCGGACAAATCAAAGAAGTGATTAAAGAAGCCATTTTAGAAGGAGATATTCCAAATGAATATGAAGCTGCTTACCAACTAATGATTAAAGAAGGTAAGCGTTTAGGACTAAAACAAGCTAACTAGCTTTAGTCAACCGCTTTTAAACTTAAATCTTTATTATAAACTGAATGGGTTAATGCTCCAGAAGAAATATAATCGACACCACATTCAGCATATTTTCTGAGTGTATTCTCATTTATTCCACCTGAAGATTCTGTCAAACATTGGTCTCCAATTATCTTAACAGCAGTTCGTGTGTCTTCGTAATTAAAGTTGTCAATTAAAATTCGATACACACCTCCTACTTCAAGGATTTCCTTGATTTCATCAAGATCTCTTGCTTCAACAATGATTTTCAAATCACGATTCGTGTCTTTTAAATATTGCTTTGTTTTATTAATTGCTTTTGTAATACCTCCAGAAAAGTCAATATGATTGTCTTTCAACATAATCATATCATACAAAGCAAATCTGTGGTTCTCTCCTCCTCCAATTTTCACAGCCCATTTTTCAAGAGCTCTTAAACCAGGCGTAGTTTTTCTTGTATCCAAAATTTTAGTTCCAGTACCTTCTAATAAATCAACAAACTGCTTGGTTTTAGTTGCAATCGCACTCATACGTTGCATTGCATTTAAAACAAGTCGTTCCGCCTTTAAAATAGATTGTGAAGCACCTTCCACATAAAACACAATATCGCCATATTTTACAGGGCTTCCATCTTCAATCAAGGTTTCAACAGTCATGTCTTTATCAACATACGCGAATACTTGTTTAGCAAATTCAACACCAGCTATGATACCTTCATCTTTTACCAAAAGTTTGGCTTTACCTTTTGCTGTTGCTGGAATACACGCTAAAGAACTGTGATCACCATCTCCTACATCTTCTCTAATCGCATTTGTTATAATGAGGTCTACTTCTTTGTTGAATTGTTCTTGAGAAATCATATGAATGTATTTGATGTAAAAATAGTAATTGCAACTTAAAAAGTTTCAAAAAACAAATTCCAAATTCTAAAAAAGTATAACTTTGAAGCATGACAATTAAACTTCTTGCCATTGGCAAAACTGATAATAAGCAATTACAGGCTCTTATTGATGACTATCAAAAGCGTTTAGGTTTTTATGTGAAATTTGAATTTGAGATTATTCCAGATCTCAAAAAGGCAAAAAACCTCAGTGAAGACCAACAAAAACAAAAAGAAGGTGAACTCATTTTAAACAAACTGAATCCTACAGACATATTGATTTTATTAGATGAAAACGGAAAAGAATTAGATTCGGTAGCCTTTTCAAACTACTTACAAAAGCACATGAATTCAGGTATCAAGCGATTAGTATTTGTAATTGGTGGACCTTATGGGTTCTCACCAGACGTGTATAAAAAAGCAACTGGGAAACTGTCATTGTCTAAAATGACCTTTTCCCATCAAATGATTCGTTTATTTGTAATTGAGCAATTGTATCGTGGCTTTACAATTTTACGTAATGAACCTTATCATCATAGATGATTAAATCAATATATTCAAAACTCACAAATTCTTAAATGCACAAAAAAGCCTCATAAAATGCTTTCGAATTTCATAAGGCTAGTTTGCGAAAAATTTAAAGAGTTAATGCGTCTTAAAAACTTCTTTTCGTCTTTTAAGTTGTTTTTCTAAATCGCTAATAGTTTTTCTAACAGCAACTTCATGTTTTGCTTCGTCTGAAGTAGCAAATATTCGTGGTCCAGGTAAACTTAATTCTATATCACATATTTTACCTTTTGTATGACTGTGTTCATCTTGTTTGAATCGGACTGCCGCTCCTATTAAAAAATCATATCTGACAAATAATTTATTTAATTTTTCTTTTGTAAAAGTGTTCAGTGTGTCACTTATATCTACATCGACATATCTAATGTTTACATCCATAATCGGTCTTGTTTTAGTTAATTTCAATACATAAATTTACAAAATTGAAAATAAAATTTAACTGACAAAAGTCATAAAGTATTGATAAATTTTACGGATTGAAAATCTATTCAAAAATCACCTTTTCAGTAGTCTTAAACCATGATGGATAAAACTCCTGATGAATTTTCTCAATACTGTTTCGTTTCACTTTCAAACTTGGTGTAGCCAAACCATTAGCGACATTCCAATCTTCTCTCATAATCACGATCTTTTCTAATCTTTCATGCTTTTCAAGCGTAGGGTTAAGATCCTTAACACTTGCTAGAAGAGAATCTGATAAGTCTTGCTTTGACTTTGCTTTTCCGAGTTCCGATAAGGTAATCAAAGCAATAGGTTGCGGAATTCCTGTGCCTACAATACAAATTTGTTCAATATCTGTATTACTACACATCAATAATTCAATATGCGACGGCGAAATGTATTTTCCTTTATCAGTTTTAAATTGATCTTTTACACGACCAACAATACTCAAAAATCCATCGTGATCAAATTCTCCCATATCGCCAGTTTTTAAATAACCTTCATCATCAAAAACTTCTGCTGTTAATTCTGGAGCTTTATAATAACCTTTCATCAAGCATTTATTCTTGATACAAATCTCACCTTCGGGAGACAATTTTGCTTTTACATTATCAAATGTTTTACCTACAGAACCAATTTTATTTGCTCCTGGTTTATTAAAATGAGATACACAACAATCTTCTGTCATTCCGTAACCTTGATAGATAGTTATTCCTAACTTTAAATACCATCTTACGATTTCAGAGGAAATTGGTGCCGCCGCTGAAGCAATAAAAACAGCCTCCTTTAAACCTAACTTGTGTTTCAGTTTATTTTTTATAATGCCGTTAAGTATTGGGATTTTTAATAGTACATTAAGTTTCTTCTGAGGAAGAGACTCTAATATTTTTTCTCTGAATTTGGTCCATATTCTAGGCACTGCAAAAAACAAATTGGGCTGAACTTCTTCTAAATCTTTGGCAAATGTCTCTAAAGACTCGGCAAATGTAATCGAACCTCCTAATGCCATTCCTGCATTGTTTAGTAGACGTTCGGCTACATGAGCTAAAGGTAAATATGAAAACAGTCTTGGTTTACTATCTAAAGTGAACTCTCGGACTAATGTTGATGATGACTCCATAAAATTACTACCAGAATGCATCACACCTTTGGGAGTTCCAGTTGTTCCTGATGTATAAATAATTGTATGTAAAGCATCTGGATCTGTTTTATGAACTTCTTTAAGCGCTTGTTTTTTTTCAATGATATCTTCCCATAAAATGCCCTCTTGTTCGCCAAATAATCCAACACTAATTCTTGGAATATCTGGAATACCTTCCTTCTGAGATGCAAAATCATCCAACTTACCAATAATAATAGCTTTTGATTCGCTATGTACCAAAATTTGGTTCATTGATGAACTGTTCAATGTTGGATAAATCGGAATAGAAATATAACCAGCCATCATAATTGCTAAGTCTGATATAATCCAATGTGCGCAATTTTTTGAAAGTAAGGCGATATGACTTCGGTCTGGCAAACCTAAAGATTTTAAGTATGTAGCCATTTTACGAGCTTCTTCACCAGCTTCTTGATATGTGTATTCTATTTTCTTACCATTAATAGGTTGTTTTAAAAAGATATGATTTGGAGATTCGGCTTCCCAATGTAGAAAAGCGGCTAATGGTGAATTATATTCTTGCATTAATTAGTATCATTAGTAATTATTAAAGATAGTTAAAGTTTTTGAGTTAAATAATTTCTTAAAAAAATGGATACAATAAAGTATCTTTGATTATCTAAAAATCCCATCAATGCAGCTCGTTTTCGCAACAAACAATCTTAATAAACTCAAAGAAGTACAATCCTTAATTCCTTCACATGTTAAACTATTAGGTTTAAAAGACATTGGTTGTTTTGAAGACGTACCAGAAACGCAATTAACAATTAAAGGCAATGCCATTCAAAAAGCAGAATATATAAAAGAACACTATGGATTTGATTGCTTTGCTGATGACACAGGTTTAGAAGTTGAAACGCTTAATGGTGAGCCTGGTGTTTTTAGTGCTCGTTATGCTGGAGAGCAACGAGACGCTAATGACAATATGAATAAGGTACTTCAAAATCTTGAAGAGAGACCGAATAGAAATGCACAGTTTAAAACCGTTATTGCGCTTCATCTAAATAATAGCTTAGAAACGTTTACTGGAATTTGTAAAGGCGAAATTACTAAAACCAAACATGGAGATAAAGGTTTTGGATATGATCCAATTTTTAAAGCTGAAGGCTATAATAAAACATTTTCGGAAATCACTTTAGAGGAAAAAAACACCATTGGACATCGCGGAAAAGCTGTGAGGTTATTGGTTGATTTTCTAAATTCAATTTAGACATAACCATCATTTTTTAATCCACTTTTTTATCATCTGAAAACCATCTTCAGTTTCAAATTCTATAAAAAAGATACCAGCTGACATAGAAGCCACATTTATACGTTGAGTTCCTGTCAATAATTTTCCTTTTTTAAGGACTTCACCAGTTATAGAAATAATAGTATAAGTCACATTTTTATTGACTTTAATAGCTAAATCATTATTAGCCGGAATTGGAAATACCTCAACTAAGTTATATCCAAAATCTTCAATACTTAATACTGAACAATCTTCACTAAAATCAGTAAAACTGTCAATATTTGTCCAATTAGCTTCTGAATAGGCTACATTATCAACTTGGATACAGTCCAAATTTGGATTATTCACGGCCGAAAACATAGTCACATTAGTGTTGTTAGAATTATTTACATATAATTCTGTCAAATCATTAGAGCCACATTCTATGATTGTGAGTACGTTATTATTACTAAGATCCAATTGTTCTAGGTTATTATTGCTACAGTATAAATTTGTTAAAGCAGTATTCGCTGTTAAATCTAGACTCAATATGTTATTAGAAAAGCATCTTAATATTGATAATTGTAAGTTCTGACTTAAATCTAGTTCTTCAATTTGATTAAAAGTACATTGAATGTATGTTAAGTTTTGATTTAGGGTTAAGTCAGTTAGCATATTGCCTCGGCAATCCAAACCTGTAAGCATGGTATTGGCACTTACATCCAAACTTGTTAGATTATTATCATAACAGTATAACTGTGTTAATGAAGTATTGGCGCTTAAATCTAAACTTGTTAGATTATTATCTCCACAATCTAAGATGCTCAAATTGGTAAAAGCTTCAATTCCAGTTAAGTCATCAATAAAAAAAAAACTGGAAGGCCAAGGTTCCAGAAAATGCATTGGCTTCACTTACCTGAATTTCATTGTCATTATTAGTATTTACATTGACATTATTCAATAAGTAGTTTTTAAAATTTGAATCTGGTATATTCACGTTTTGCGAAAAGGAGATAAAAAAACTGAATACAAATACTAAGCTTAAAGCTAGTTTCATCTTATTGATTATTAAGTTAATGGATTTAAAGATACCATTTTCACAAAGCTTATTAAATATTACTACTCAAATAAAAGGATTATTTATAATACTATTTAGGCAAGATATTTGACACCAAACTGAATAGATAAAAATCATCAAATAAAAAAGACCTTGCATTTCTGCAAGGTCTTTTTTATTTGATGGTAGTTAATTAATTGTCTACAATCAAAAAAATAATGTGATGTTTTACTTAGTTCATCCTTCTAATGCATTAAAAATCGTTTTAAATTAAACTTTCTTTCATCAGGACTTGTACCAGTCTCACCCATTCTTTGAGCGTTTGGATAATTGAAAACTTCATAATAACCAGCATCACCATATAATAATCTATAATTACCTATGCCTTCTTCATACGTATATATTTCTTCTTCTGACCATCCATCACCACTCTCAGAAATAGACTCTAAAAGTCCTTGACTATTATAGCTGAAATTTTCGCTATCATCTAATTCCCAACTATCATTATTATAATCATAATCATCAATTTGAATCACTTTATTTCCAGAATATAAGTATACATCTTTATCAGAATTCTCCCAATCTCCATTATCATAGGACAGTCTTAATACCTCAGACAAGTTTCCATTTACATACGAGAATTCATATTTACGATCTAATTCTTCAACACCATTATAGTAGTTGTATTCAATAATCTCATCTAGGTTTTCTCCAATATACGTGCAGACATACTTTTCATCTAATTCACCATTTTCAAAATACTCAACTTTCATTATTTTATCTCCACTGTACGTAAAAACTTCTCTATAAACATAATTCAAATAGGTGTTTTTGATTTCCGTAACTTTCCCATTTACAATTTTGATTTGATTTGATGACTGCATATTCTGATACACCCAATCATCTCCATCTTTGTCATAGCGGGTAGAAGACACCCAATCACCATTATACTCAAATTCCGTTTTTCTGTCTTCCACCCAAATTCCATTTTCTTTGTCAAGATTAATAACTGTCTCTTATACACATCTCCGAGCCCACGAGACAGGCAGAAATCT
>OJDV01000552.1_pt1 | contig 13137 bp, 14 predicted proteins | sample 1592911 | NCBI WGS metagenome assembly OJDV01 (sample SAMN05416860, study PRJEB24817) | seawater metagenome | isolation source: Sea water | place: Canada:Atlantic | collected 2013-11 | reverse complement strand
TCTGCCTGTCTCGTGGGCTCGGAGATGTGTATAAGAGACAGGAGTAATACAAAAGCAATCGCACCAATTAAAATGCTAAACAAATTAAGATTCATATCACCAATAGCAATGGTTTGACTACCAAATAAGTTCTCTAAACCTAGAATACTTCCGCTTATATTACCTGCTTCGTAAGCTGCGTTACCAATAACAATTGCCGAAAGAATCAAAATGATAGCAAGAGTTCTTAATAAAGGATTAGAGATTTGAGAACGAATCACTTCTGACAACCCCTTTTGAGAAATTATGCCTAAACGAGCTGCCATTTCTTGTAGTACAACAGTAGCCACAATAGATAAAACCATTGCCCATAGCAATGCAAATCCAAAATTAATTCCTGCAAGTGTACAGACCGTAACTGTTCCTGGTCCAATAAATGCAGCTGCTACAAGAGGTCCTGGACCAATATTTTTAAACCAGTTTCTAATCACGTTCTACAGAATTTAAGGCATAAATAGCAAAACTACCTAGCCAATGTCCACCTTCATAACTATCACCAACAATGCTTGGTAATGAATAATTAATATGTTGATTCGCTATGTTTTTTAAGTGGTCATATTCTGGTAAGTCTTTCGCAATTTCATTTAAACTCCATGCTCTAGAAAAGTTAACACCATCAAGATGTACCAATTTTCCATCAGTTCTATCACTAACTTTTCCTGTTTCTATGGAAAAGTTTTTCTTTTTTAATTGCGGAAGAAAATCATTAACCCATGTTTTATAATTTTCTGTCGATAATACACGCTTCATTAAGGCAGCTTCTTCCAAACAAGGCGACAGGAAATCAAATCCGCTAGGTTCCCACGACAAAGGACAACTGACGTCATTATTATAGAAATCGTTTGCCCTCAGCTCTATAATCGACTTCAACTCCTTATTCCCAACCGTTTTTGCATAATCATAAGCAAATGAGAGTCCGAAAGCTGTATTTGGATGTTCTCCAACTCGAATTGGATAATTTAGTTTCGGTAGAAATTCCAAATATTTACCAACAATCAAATCTGTCAACGGTTGCAAATTAGCTTCTAATGTTCTTGCTACTGGATCATCCCAAGAATGTAATTCTTCCGCTAGTTTCAATAACCAAGCCCAACCATAAGTCCGCTCATATGAAGAGTTGTGCTTTCCGAAGAAATAAGACACTTCAACTTTCATATTCTCCTCAGACATATTCTCAAGCAACATTGCAATACTTTCCTCTCGATTATCTAACTCAGGAAACTGTTTTAATAAACTCACTAAACTCCAGTGACCATGAACAGCAGAATGCCAATCAAAGCAACCATAAAATGTTGGATGCAAGGCCTGTGGAGACTGCAAATCTTCATTACTACCAATCACCTGATTGAGCTTATTGGGATATTCTGTTTGAATACAATCTATTGGTAATTGCGCTAAGCGGTTGGCTTCAGCCAAATTTAGAATTGGCATAACAGCTTGTTTGACTTCGCTTTTTTGTTTAGAAATTGTGGTTGTCTTGTTTTCGGAGGTGTTGCAACTCAACACTGAAAGCGCAAAACAGAGTAAGAAATAGTTTTTCATGTTATAAATTTAAGGTTTTAATCTATAACATTTTCAAGATTTTTAACCCAACCAACCTTCACGATCCATACTTCTATATTGAATAGCCTCACTGATGTGTGAACCATTTATAGATTCAGAATTTTCTAAATCTGAAATTGTTCTGGAAACTTTTAAGATTCTGCTACATGTTATTACCGATAGACTCAAAATTTTCACTTTCAAGTTTTACAAAAACACAATTATTTATTAAAATTTATAATTACATAAACCCTATTCGCTATATTTGAAAGGACATAACGGTAATTGTATGATTTCGATAAATGAAGCTATTCAGTTAGTTAAAAACACAACCCAACCACTTTTTAAAGAAACCGTTAAATCTGTTGAAAAATCTGGTAGTAATTATTTATCTAAAGATGTGTTTTCTCCAATTCATATGCCCCCTTTTAGGCAATCTGCTATGGACGGTTATGCTTTAAATTTAAATGACAATTTATCATATACATTAATTGGTGAAGTTAAAGCAGGAGACCGGCATGAACCTGTATTGAGACCTGGAGAAGCTGTTAGAATATTTACTGGCGCTCCAGTTCCAGGTACAGCTAACGCTATTATGATGCAGGAAAAGGTTAAAGCTATTGGGGATAAAATTGTTATTGAACATAATATATCTGAAGGGCAAAATATCCGACCTCTTGGTGAACAAGCAAAAGAAGGAGGTATTGCTTTAAAAAAAGGAACAAAACTTACACCAGCTGCCATTGGCTATTTAACATCATTGGGAATTACTGCAGTTTCCGTTTATAAAAAACCTTCAATTGCATTAGTAACTACAGGAAATGAATTGATTAAAGCAGGACAACCCCTGAGTTATGGTAAAATATACGAGAGTAATTCTATAATGCTTCAAAATGCGTTATACAATTTGAAATTTTACGATATTACTTTGCACAAGATCGCCGATGATTACGAAAAAACAAAATCTAAACTTCAATCTGTTTTAAATCAAAATGATTTAGTGATAGTGACGGGTGGTATTTCGGTTGGTGATTATGATTTTGTTGGAAAATCACTCCTCGCGCTAAACACCGAAGAAATCTTTTATAAGGTGAAGCAAAAACCAGGGAAGCCTTTGTTCTTTGGGAAAAAGGAAGACACACTTATTTTTGCATTACCGGGAAACCCTGCCGCTGCACTTAGCTGCTTTTATACCTATGTATATATCTCATTACAGAAAATGATGAATCGAGAAGCTCTTGAATTACCACGTATCAAGGCAAAATCGCTGTCAAACTTTAAAAAGAAAGGCGATAGGCCCCAATTTTTAAAAGCCATTTATAATTATGGTGAAGTTGAAATTTTAGAAGGACAAAATTCTTCAATGCTGCAAACATTTGCACTTTCAAATGCACTAGTTTATATAGCTGAAGATATTTTCAAAATAAATAAAGGTGATATAACTGATGTTATATTATTACCCGTTTAAACAATTATTATGAGTTATAAAATTAAAAGCAGAATATGGATTGAGTCAAAGAACAATGTTTTTCTTGGCGAAGGTCGTGTACATTTATTAAAAGCCATACAAGAAACAGGTTCATTGTCCAAAGCTTCAAAGTCCCTAAATATATCATACAAAAAAGCATGGCACCTTTTAGACTCTGTAAACAAATCTGCTAAAAAACCAGTAACAATAAATAGTATTGGCGGAAAAGGTGGTGGTGGTTCAGAAATTACCGAATACGGAATGTCGTTAATTTCTGCTTTCGATGAAATTAACAAAAGCTGTTGGGTATTTTTAGATGAACAACTTAAAAAAATTGAATGTTTATAAATGTTACAAAACGAAAACATATTCCTTTTTCTATTAATTCTGCCAATAGTCTCGTTTCTATATTCTAGCGTTGGTCATGGAGGAGCAAGTGGCTATTTAGCTTTAATGACATTATTTTCCTTTGCACCAGAGAGCATGAAACCCACTGCCCTATTACTAAATATTTTCGTGGCTGGAATTTCTTTTTACTATTATTATAAAGCCGGTTATTTTAATAAAAAACTATTTATAATATTCGCTATAAGCTCTATTCCATTGGCCTTTATTGGTGGTCGATTAGAAGTTGACTCGTCTTTTTATAACAAAGCGTTAGCTGTATTGTTGATTTTCGCCATCCTAAAAATGCTTAATATTTTTGGAAAAGAAAGGGATACTACCAAACAAGTTAAACTTTGGCAAGGACTTATAATTGGTGGCATAATAGGCTTCTTTTCTGGACTAATCGGTATTGGTGGTGGTATTATATTAACCCCAGTAATTCTGCTTTTGCATTGGGGCAAAATGAAAGAAGCAGCTGCGGTTTCCGCACTATTTATTTGGGTGAATTCAGCTTCTGGGTTAATTGGTCAAATAAGTAGCGGGATTACTATTGAAAAAGAATCTTTTTTATTAGTTGCCATTGCACTAGTTGGAGGAGTTCTTGGCGGATACTACGGAAGTAAAAAAATAAACAATAAAAAGCTTCGCTACATTTTAGCCTTTGTATTAATTATTGCCTGTGGCAAATTATTTTTCACATAGTATGATAGAAAAAAAAGACATAACAGGCATTATTTTGGCTGGTGGAAAAAACTCCCGTATGGGAACAGATAAAGGTTTACTATTACTAAACGATAAAGTTTTTGTTCAGCATAGCATTGAAGCTTTAAAGAAACTAGTTTCAGAAATTATAATTGTTTCAGATAATCCAAATTACGACGCATTCGGATTAAAACGCATAAATGATATAACAAAAAATGCAAATTCAGTAGCTGGAATATGTTCTGGATTGGAAGCGACATCAACTGAATATAATTTATTTTTAAGTTGTGATATTCCTTTAATGACTTCAGACCTATTGAAAAAGGTGATTGAAAGTATTGATGACACTTCTGAAGTCATTCAAATTGAAAGTAATGGCAAAACAATGCCGTTAATTGCTTTGTAGAAAAACAATGTAAAGACAAGTTGTATGATTTTTCAAAGAACGATGAGCAACGATTGCGAATTGCAGTCAAAGCATTCAAATCAAAAAATATAGTATTGGAAAAAGAAAACGAAATGTTTACCATGAATGTAAATACTCAAAACGAATTAAAAGCCATAGAAGATGCATATAACCGTTAAATACTTTGGGCAAATAGCAGAAGTTACTCAGCTAGATGAAGAGTCTTTAGAATTTTCAGGGACTTTAATTTCTGAACTTTTAGACCTACTTTATTCAAAATATAAAGTATTGCAAAACAAAAACTTTCAGGTGGCGCAAAATCAAGAATTAGTTTCTATTGAAACTGAACTCACAGGAAACGAAATCGCATTATTACCACCATTTGCTGGTGGCTAAACATTAAAAAACGTTTTGGCAGGATGAGAATCCTGCCTTCGCAGGAATATGAGATATAACAGACATATCATACTTTCGGAAATCGGACAAATTGGCCAAGATAAAATTTCCAATGCCAAAGTACTCGTAATTGGTGCTGGTGGTTTAGGTTGCCCTATTTTGCAATACCTAACCGCTGCCGGAATTGGCTCTATTGGAATTATGGATTTTGACGTAGTTGAAATTTCAAATCTTCAGCGTCAAATATTATTTGGAACATCATCTTTAGGAATTAATAAAGCCATTGCTGCAAAACAGCGTTTGGAAGATTTAAATGATCGTATTTCAATTATTGCATATCCTGAAAAACTAACACATAGAAATGCTATTGATTTATTTAATCAATATGATATTATTGTAGACGGTACAGATAATTTTGAAACACGCTATTTAGTTAATGACGCCTGCATTATTTCAAACAAACCATTAGTCTTTGGAGCTATTTATAAATTTGAAGGCCAGGTATCAGTATTCAATTATAAAAATGGGCCAAGTTACCGTTGTTTGTTTCCTAATCCGCCAGAAAAAGGAGCTGTTCCGAATTGTTCTGAAATTGGTGTATTAGGTGTGCTTACTGGGATTATCGGCAGTATGCAAGCCAATGAAATTCTTAAGATTATATTAAGTATTGGCAATGTGCTTTCAGGACAATTACTTTGTTATAATGCTTTGACTTCGCAAACATCTGCTTTGAAAATTAATAGAAACGAGGCTATTATTCAATCCATTTTAAAAGAAAAAGATAGATTTCAGAAAAAACAAATCAATATTGGTTGTGATATTGAAATATTAGAAGTTTCAATAGAAGATATAATTTCAGAAGAAAACATTCAATTTATTGACGTTAGAGAATTACACGAATATCCAAAAGTAGAAAATCTAGAAGTAACTTATATTCCTTTAAGTGAATTAGAGCATAACATAGACAAAATTGATTCAACAAAAAAGAAAGCACTTTTTTGTCAATCTGCAGTGCGAAGTAAACGGGCTGTTAACTTATTACAAGAATTAAATATTAAGAACACTTTCATTTTAAAAGAAGGGGCTTTAGAAATTATTAATCACATAAAAGAACAACATAAAATGTCATCGCAATGAAAAATAAAAAACCTAAAAATGTATTCAAAAATGGTGCAATAACCTCAGAATTTATAGGGAATTCCATTTATAAACACCAAACCAAAACAAGTATTGGAGCACATAATCTTTTTTTAGGGCAAGTACGTGCTGATGATATTGATGGAAAAACAGTTTCTGCAATCGAGTATACCGCTTACGAAGATATGGCAAACGCCAAGTTTCATGAAATTCGTGAAGTTGCTTTTGAGAAATACGAATTAACGTGCATGCACATTTATCACAGTTTAGGAATAGTAAAATCTGGTGAAATATGTTTATTTGTTTTTGTTTCATCACCTAGACGAAAAGTTGTTTATAAAGCTCTAGAATTTATTGTTGAAGAAATAAAGGCGAATGCTCCTGTATTTGGAAAAGAGATATTTGAAGACGAGTCACATCAATGGAAAATAAATAGTTGAGATATGGTCGACATCACACATAAAATCACAACACTAAGAACAGCAGTAGCACAAGCTATTGTTAAGGTTAGTAACCCTGAAACGATTGCTGCTATTCAAAACGATACAGTTCCAAAAGGTAACGTATTTGCGATGAGTAAAGCAGCCGGATTGTTAGGCGTAAAACGCACACCAGACATTCTGCCCGATTGCCATCCCTTACCTATTGAGTTTACAGGTATAGAATATGAAATAAACGGATTAGAAATTACGGTTCTATTTACTGTAAAAACCATTTATAAAACAGGTGTCGAAGTGGAAGCTATGCATGGAGCCAGCGTTGTGGCTTTAAATATGTATGACATGCTAAAACCTATTGATAAAGGCATTGAAATACACGTGATCAAATTACTACATAAAAAAGGTGGCAAATCGGATTTTACAGATCGTTTTAGAAAAGATTTAAAAGCAGCAATTATAGTTTGCAGCGACACTATTTCTGCTGGACACAAAGAAGACAAAGCAGGAAAAGCCATTATAGAAAAATTAGAATCATGTGACGTGAAAATTGCAGATTATATTATTATTCCTGATGAAATTGATGACATTCAAAAGAAAGCCAAAATCTATCACGAACAAGGTGTTGATTTAATTATTTATACTGGAGGCACAGGGCTTTCTAAAAGAGATGTTACTCCAGAAGCTTTAATCCCATTACTTGATAGAAGAATTCCTGGTATTGAAGAAACGATTCGAAGCTATGGACAAGGTCGAACTCCTTTTTCTATGTTATCTCGAAGTGTGGCAGGTACGATTAAAAACACATTAATATTGGCACTGCCTGGATCTACCATTGGCGCTAAAGAATCTATGGATGCAATTTTTCCGTCAGTATTACATATTTTCAGAATTTTAAAAGGCGTAAAACACGATTAATGAAAGCAGATAAAAACATATTACAAGATTCACATGGTCGAGATCATGCCTATTTGCGAATTTCATTAATTGAGCGTTGTAATCTACGTTGCACGTATTGTATGCCAGAAGATGGTGTAAAATTGTCACCTAAGAGTCATTTAATGACTTATGAGGAAATTCATGAAATAGCAAAGACCTTTGTAAAACATGGTGTAACTAAAATACGTTTAACAGGAGGGGAACCTTTAATCAGAAAAGACATCCCTATTATTTTAGAAAAGCTGGCGAAGCTTCCTGTTGAATTATCAATCACTTCAAACGCAGTAATTATTGATAAATTTATTGATATTTTAAAAACTAACGGCGTTAATAAAATAAATGTGAGTTTAGATTCTTTAGATAAAGAAAAATTTAAACACATCACAAGAAGAAATGAATTTGAAAGGGTTTACAACAACATTTTATTATTAGTAAAAGAAGGCTTTAAGGTAAAAGTGAATGCCGTTTTAATGAAAGGCTTCAATGAAGACGAAATCATTGATTTCATTCACTTTACAAAAGATTTACCGATCGTTGTTCGGTTTATAGAATTTATGCCCTTTGATGGAAATAAATGGAATATGAGTAAAATGGTATCGTATGCAGAAGTTATGCAATACGTAAATACATCTTTTTCTGAAACGCAAATTGAACGTTTACAAGATGCGCCTAACGACACCTCAAAAAATTATAAAATAAAAGGCTATAAAGGGACTTTCGCCATCATTAGTTCGGTAACCAATCCGTTTTGCGATTCGTGCAACAGGCTGCGTCTAACTGCAAATGGACAGTTAAAAAATTGCTTGTTTTCAGCTACAGAATCTGATTTATTAACGACACTTCGTGAAGGAAAACAGATTGAACCTATTATTCAAAAAGCTGTACAAGCCAAATTTAAAATCCGTGGTGGCATGGATACTATTGAAAAACTCCAAGAACCAAAATTACATACTAAAAACAGAAGTATGATTACTATTGGTGGTTAATCATTTTATTAAAACCCCCTTCTCAAAACTACATTTTGGAGCTTCAGGAAGTGAGAGCTCAAAAACATCTAAAAGACCCTCAATAGTTATGTTATTAGACTTAAAAGAATCACTATATTATAGCACTTTAGAGTTTTATCCCATCCAACCTTCACGATCCATACTTCTATATTGAATAGCCTCACTAATGTGCGAACCATTAATAGATTCAGAATTTTCTAAATCTGAAATTGTTCTGGAAACTTTTAAAATACGATCATAAGCTCTAGCTGACAAGTTTAAACGCTCCATAGCAGTTTTCAGCAATTGCATGGAAGCCTCGTCTAATTTACAATGTTTTCGAATTTGTTTAGTATTCATTTGTGCATTGTAATGCACGCTATTAGATTCTTCAAAGCGTATTGTTTGCAATTCACGAGCTGCTGTAACACGTTTTCTTATCTCTCCTGAAGACTCTCCTTTTCGATCATCTGACAATTTCTCAAAGGGAACCGGAGTGACTTCGATGTGAATATCGATACGATCTAAAAGAGGACCAGAAACCTTGCTTAAATACCGTTGCATTTCAGCAGGAGAAGATGTGACTGGTGCATTTGGATCATTAAAATAGCCACTAGGACTCGGATTCATACTAGCGACCAACATAAAAGATGAAGGATAAGTCACTGTAAATTTGGCTCTAGAAATCGTAACCTCTCGATCTTCAAGTGGCTGTCGCATCACTTCTAATACTTCACGCTTGAATTCTGGTAACTCATCTAGAAACAACACTCCGTTATGTGATAATGAAATTTCTCCAGGTTGTGGATAACTTCCACCACCAACTAATGCAACATTTGAAATTGTATGATGCGGACTTCTAAACGGTCGCTGTGCCATGATTCCTGCGTGTTCTTTAACACGACCAACAACCGAATGAATCTTTGTAGTTTCAAGTGCTTCAGACAATGTCATGGGCGGCAAAATACTTGGCAATCGTTTGGCTAGCATGGTTTTTCCTGCTCCTGGTGGACCAATCAAAATAATATTATGACCTCCAGCTGCTGCAATTTCCATACATCGTTTGATACTTTCCTGACCTTTTACATCACTGAAATCAAACTCTGGGAAATCTAAGCTTTTATAGAACTCTTCTTTTGTATTGATAATGGTTTGAGCAATGGATATGTCCTTATCAAAATGATCAATTACTTCCTTAATATTTTCAACACCAAACACTTCCAACCCATCAACAATAGCAGCTTCTTTAGCATTTTGTTTCGGAAGTATAAATCCTTTGAACCCTTCTTCTTTCGCTTTTACAGCAATTGGCAATGCTCCTTTTATAGGTTGCAAATTTCCATCTAAGGACAATTCTCCCATGATAAGATATTCCTCTAAGTGTTCAGCTTTGATTTGCTTGGTAGCTACTAAAATACCAACCGCTAAGGTTAAATCATATGCAGAGCCTTCCTTTCGCAAATCTGCAGGTGACATGTTGATTATTATTTTCTTTCCCGGAATTTTATAACCGTTGTTTTGAAGAGCAGCAGCAATGCGGAAATTACTTTCTTTAATAGCATTATCAGGTAATCCTACCAAATGATAACCAATACCAGAATCGACATTAACCTCAACAGTTATGGTTGTAGCCTCCACACCAAAAACAGAACTGCCAAATACTTTTTTGAGCATACATAGAATATTTACTCAAATATAGATAATATTCTATGAAATCAATAAGTTTTAAAACTTGTACTCAAAAATCGTTTGGCATTTGTATGACTAATCATGTAGAATAAGTCCTCACCTATATAGCTTCGTAGATTTTGAAATAAGGCTTTCTCAGTATTTTTCTGAGCTACTACATAGTAATCTGTTCCGAAGAGAATTTTATCCTTCACCTTATCATCTTGAAGCAAATACTTCAATAGCGGAAACAACTCTTCATTAAAAATGATAAAGCTGATATCTGTGTAAACACCTTCGTACTTAATCATAAGGTCATAGATAACAGATAGCCAACTTGCATTCCACCAAATGGTTCGTTTACTGCCATGATTGAGCGTGTTTTTAATATTACTTTTAAAATAATCTTCTTTAGAACTATGTGAGATGTTATTATTGTAGTTATTCCAATTATCTTCAGTATACTTTAACCATTCTTTAGTTCCTCCAAAATGCGCTAAACAGATTTTCAGTTTGCTTAAATCGGTTTCTTCACCCAAATACGCACTCAACAACTTCTTATCTAACAGGCAATGGTAATTTAATGGATGTGAAAAATTAGTCGTAAAATCGTAATTCTTAGTTTGCGGTAAGGGAATTGGAATAGGCCCTTGCTCTTTATTCTTTGTGTATTTTAAAATAGGATGATGACTCCAATTTTTTTCCTTTTTTCCTCTAAAAAATACAGTGCCTTCAATACAATGGGTCGTGATAGGAATCTGATGCTCTTGAGCAAACTTATAAGTTTCAATTAAATTTTTATCAAACGGATAATACCCTAAGGCTGGATATAATTTGATACCATGAAAATTCTGTTTTGATAAATGGCGCTTAATATACTTTTGATATGAGAATTTGTCACTATTAATTTGGGGATCTACTATACGTCTAGGATCTGCAAATACAAAAGGCAACATTTGACCTTTGTTATTAGATTTCACCATTAAAAGCTCATCTAACTGCTCCATATAATTGGAAATCGGTTTTCCAGCTTCCATATAATCCATATCCATTGGTAAGACCACAAATTTAGTGTCTGTATCATAGGTCTTCTCAAGCAAATCAAACACTTTACTTTGTCCGGATTTGCTATACGTTGCATAGCGACCAATAGTTCTAAATCGTTTAAACGCCGCTTTGGTTTCTGGACTAAACAAATTACTTAATGCTAAGATGTTAATCAGCATTTTCAAAAACCAATTACACAGAAATAAAATCAGTGTGTACACCCAATATAAGACTTTAGTAAACTTTAATATATCAAGAAAAAAGTATTTTACCTTTTTGCACTTATGTCGAAATCGTTTGTACTTCTTGTTTCTTAAAGTTAAGTTTAGATAGAACCACTTTACAACCTTCATCGTAATCAGTTGATACACTACAGGCAAACTTTCTTACCAAATTTATTAGGCACATGGTCAATAGTAAACGTATGCGTATGACAATTGTATACCGTGTAATGCTTAGGCGTTTCACTTTTTGTAGCCGAAGAAGATTCTATTTGATGATCCATAAGCAATTAAACCACAACAGTAATTACCGTGTTCACAATGGTTTTGATGATTTTATTTTTTAAATGCCCTAATCTCAATTTAGAAACACCTGCTTGATATAATGCATTTAATACTAATAAGTCTTTCTGACTCTTCAATAGCCATTCGTAATCTTCAGGTGTTAAATCTCCTGATTGTAATAAACCAGTCCATCGTTCGAGTTTCACTTTCGAAAGCTTTAAAAACGCTTCAACATCTTTCTTAGTTTCGATTTTAAAATCGCCATAACTCTCACCCAAAACTTTGAGTAATTCTTCTTTTAAAAGTTTTAATAGTGCTTCAATATCCATAACATCTATTTTAATTAGTTCCTAAAAAGTTGAGAATATTCGTCTCATTGGTTTTATTCTTTTGCGCTTCGTACTTAATAATAAGGTCTAAGGCTTCTGAAATCTGAAGCTTTGCTTCATTTGTAAACCCTTCAGAAAGTTGACCATCGTCTTTCCAACGTTTAAAAAATCCTGCTAGCAAGTTTTTATCTTTATTCGCAAGTACTTTCCACATGGCATAACTGACTTCATTATCAGGTTTGTTTTTTTCGTATTCTACCATTTTCTGAAGTTCTAGTAACATATCCTCAACCTCTACTTCAAACACATCATACGGCTGTGTCCCGTCATCCATTAGGTTTAAGCTTTCGACTTTAATAGATATCGCTTGCTGATATGAATATTGGTCAAAAATTGCTGTTTTCAGACTTTGGCAAGAAGACAATACCAATACAAAAGCCATTACGAAAAGTGATTTTCGAATTACTGTAATACTTTTAATTGTGGTTTTAATCGTCATGGTTGCTAGAATTAGGGTTTAAAATTTAATATTGACGTTTCGCTAAATATTTCGGTTCGTGCCCTTAAGATTGCTTTCACATGGTAATCAATGATGCGTTTTCGTCCTTCTCTAACATTGAGAATTGAACTGAACTCATCTAAATTATCCATAAAGAAATTCTCTGTTAAAATTGCAGGCATCTTAGTATTCCTTAATACATAAAAGTTAGCTTCCTTATCTAAATCATTATCACTATCAAAATCTGTTCGCAGTTTGATATCAGGAAACTCGTTTTGATATTCTTCTCCAAAGATAGTAGCTATAGCATCACTTTTTGTTGGTTTAATTGATGTATAAATCTCACTTCCAATTCCACCTCCAGCATTAGAATGCACACTTATATAAACACTTTTTCGAGCTGGATATGCATTTGCACGTTTTACACGTGTTTTTAAAGTCACATCTCTATATTCCGGAGCAATATTCACATAAGGAATTTTTAAAAACGTGAGTTGTTCTATAATTCCGTTTACAATTGCACGATTAAATTCACCTTCATAGATAATACCATCATTGTCCCAGTCTTTTCGTTTTCCTGGCGTTTGATACTCGCCATTAATTCTGTCTCTTATACACATCTGACGCTGCCGACGATCTACTCTGTGTA
>OJDV01000551.1_pt1 | contig 13195 bp, 8 predicted proteins | sample 1592911 | NCBI WGS metagenome assembly OJDV01 (sample SAMN05416860, study PRJEB24817) | seawater metagenome | isolation source: Sea water | place: Canada:Atlantic | collected 2013-11 | reverse complement strand
CTGCCTGTCTCGTGGGCTCGGAGATGTGTATAAGAGACAGATTAAATAAAAGGCTGGAGATTCCAGCCTTTTTTTTTCAAAATGAAATCACATCAAAATATTAATAAAAAATACCAAAGCAAATTTCTAGAACAACGAGAAATTGATCTAATTCTTTGCCATGTGTTAAATGTCAACACAGCTGGACTATTTATTTATGACAAAGATATCACTCCGGATCAACACGAACAAATTATAAATATATGTAAACAACGAGAAGAAGGTATCCCGTTTGCTTATATAACTGGCCAAAAAGCTTTTTGGAAATTAGATTTAAAAGTTAACAAGCACACTTTAATTCCTCGTCCAGAAACAGAACTCTTAGTCGAAATGGTCTTGTCCAAAACCGATAAAATGTTTTCTGGAAATATTTTGGACCTAGGTACAGGCACAGGTGCGATTGCCTTAAGTATCGCTCAAGAACGTCCACATGCCAATATCACTGCAATTGATTTTTCATCTGAATGTATTAAAGTGGCTGAATTCAATAAAACACAAAACAAGGTTGCTAATGTCAATTTTATTCAAAGCCATTGGTTTGAAAAAATTGGACCCAACACATTTGACATCATAGTTTCAAACCCACCTTATATTGATGAAAATGACAGCCATTTAAAGTCACTCAAACACGAGCCAATTTCTGCACTGACTGCGAAGAATAAAGGTTATGCCGACTTGTTTCATATTATTGAAAATGCCAAGTATTTCATGAATAATGGTGGTACTTTAATGCTTGAACATGGGTATGATCAATCTCAGACTATTCAACAGTATTTACATGAGAATTGTTATAAAAATGTTAAATCAGAAAATGATTTAGCTGGAATTCCAAGAATCACAATGGCTGAGTTCTAAAATCTTGCTATTGAATACTAATAATTATACAATCCACCCTTTACAGATCAAATATCCATCTACCATGAAAAAACACTTGTTATTGATATTATTATTCAATGTAATAATTATTACTGCTTCTCAAGCACAAATCGTTTCAACTGATCAAAGCTTTGAAAGCATAGTAAACTTACCTGGTTGGAGAACATCAAACCAATCTGATCCAATAGGAACTACAAGCTGGTTCCAAGGCAGCCCAGCCAATTATGTATCACAGGCTGGTGCGTTTAATTCTTATATTTCTGCAAATTTCAATAACACTGCTGGCGAAGAAGGCAGTTCTGGCACCATATGTAATTATTTAATCATGCCTGACTTGGGGAATTTAGAGTCCATGTCATTTTTTACCCGCTCTGTAAAATCTAGCAATAATTTTAACGTATATCCTGATAGACTTTATCTGGTTTATAGTCCAACTGGAGAAATCAATACTGGTAATTGTACTGACGGATTTGGCGATTTTACTGAAACATTATTGGTTATTAATGAAGATTTAACTACTGAGGATGAATATCCAGCAGGATACCCATTACTAGAATGGACATTATTTACCAGTGATATCAATGGTGATGGCCGAATAGCTTTTGTTTATTATGTTGAAGATGCTGGATTTTATGGTCCAAATTCTAACAGTATAGGCATTGATACGGTTAAGTGGACATTGGCATTTCCTGATGATCCTAAATAAATAATCACCAGAAGGATTGAGTCCTTCAATTCAAACAACTAAAGGCAGCACGCGCTGCCTTTTTTTATGGGTAATATGTGTTCATTATGTTTTATTGAGTGGTTTTTCTCAACATTTTAGATGAGACTGTCTTCAACAATAATCATCTTATCTTTTAAACCGGCCAACAATTCTTTAGGGCTCTTATCTGTTACTTTCAAGCCACGTGAATTAACGAAAATATACTTGCCCGATTTTGGATTAATCCAAGACAGTTGTGCTTTTACAGAATCTTTATTAAAACGCGGAAATTCAACCCATGTACCTATCGGTACCGATGCTAATAGTTGTGTATCTTTGTTATTAAACCCTTGTAAACTTGGCGATTTAACTTCTACAGCTTCACCGACTGGTCTGTCATAATTCTCAGGGATTTTGGAGTATTTTTTGGTTTGTACTTGGTTAAGTATATCTTGTTCTGAGATGGGTTTGCTGTTTTTATTTTGTTCATCCAATTGGTGGTGTTTTAATAAACAATCACGAAATTTTTTGACTCTGCCATATAATACATCGCCACTATAAGCGACGAGCTCTAAGCCTTCTGTGTAAACTTCGCTTAATTTATCAATGTGCGTTTCTATTATAATATTGTATTGTTCAGATTCTAAGAGAAGAATAATGTCATCAATAAATGCTGTCATTTTTAAATACTCTTCTGACGTATCCGAATACCTAACCAATAACAATGATAATAGATTTTTCCACGGCCCCATAATAATGTCATTTATTAATTGAGGCATAGAAACATTTTCTGTTTTGTGTGCAATCAGTGCATCAACTGTTTTCATGGCAGCAACGATGCGAGTTTTACCTAAGTCTCTTTTCTTTCTTCTTTTTAGTTCTAAAGCAAATTCATTTTCTTGCTGTTTAATAAACTCTTTATAATCTTTTAACACGACCTTAAATAGTGTCTCAGATAATACATTGGCTTCAATAAGAATACTGACCGTTGAACTGATTTTTTTGATATAACTTTGATTAATATCCTGTAATTTACTCCAACCAATTGAGGAGCTGTGCATTGTATTAATCAATATTTGAGCAGGATGTTGTTTGTTTTCTACCAACATTTCATCTTCCATTGCATATTTTAAATAAGGAATATGAAGCTTAACAATAATATTCTGAATTAACTCTGGCACATCATTATCTTCTACAACCATTTGGAAAAGCATTGAAATGAGATCTATGCGATATAAATCATGATAATCAATGTGCCTAGATTCAGAAAGTTGAATGTGCTCCAATCGTGCCATCAGAGATTTTTTAACCCAATTTGGGGAAAGCAGATCTTTATCAATGGATAATTGCATCTGCAGCTCATCTAATTCATTTAATATTTCTGCAGAAGTTATGGTATGGTTTTTTGGTTTTGTCTGCTTGTCCTCACCATTTTTTCCAATTTGTGGGATTTGTACAGCTTTTTTACTGATCAGATATGTGATTATTTCTTGGTATATTTTTTTGATTTTAGGCATTACATTCAATTCATAATGCTTGTATAAAATCATTTTTACGTTTTGATCTAAGTGCAACAATCTAATACTCTTGGCAAAGGTAGAAACCAAAACAAAAGGGCATATGGGATTATGATGTTGTTTAATTTGAACACCAATAATGGATGACAACCAAGGCGTAATTATCGCCAGTTGATTTTGACTGATTGACTCAAACTTATTGACTAAATTATTCTGAGTTAACCTCTCTTCTACTTCATTGTGATCAAATGAGGAAGAGGTTGTTGATTTGTTATCATAGGAATATAAATCTTCAAAATAATCAAAGTCTTTATTAGCATATTTAACAAATGTTTGTTGAATGGTCTTTAGGTAAGAAACCAATACATTGAGTTTATGAACCCTTAATGATCGCATCGATTCGAAATATAATTTCTTTTTTGACTGTGATTTTGCTTTATCAGCCAATCCATAAAGCAACTCATCAAGTGTGTCAAAATAGGTAACCATTAATGGTTTTAAATCCTGACTAAAAGTCTTGAATGTTTGATTGAGTACTTTGCCTAAATCCGAATTTATCTCAGTAGCCATTTTATTATTTTATTTTAATTAATTGTTTTTCTAAATACATTTCTTTTATATATTCTAAACCATTGTATCACTAATTTATTTATTTTTTATAACATAGCGCACATATGCTAAATTTGATGAGTATTATATCCAAAATTTACTTGATAAACTTTCGTATGTGACAATTATTAATTGTCATTTAATTCATAGATTTAAGATGTTATGAAAATGTGATAAATACTGTAAATTTTAAGATATAATAAAGTTTTTATCATTAGGTCCTCGTTATTAAAAGTAAAATCCTCATTATTGAAGATGAATTCGATATTGCACAACTTGTCAAATTGCATTTAACCGATGTTTGTGACAAAGTAGAAATTTGCAGCGATGGTATATCTGGATTACAAACAGCATTAGATAGAGAATGGAGTGCCATTATTTTAGATTTGCGTTTACCTGGTATAGATGGCTTAGAAATTTGCAGACAATTGAGAGCCAAAGGTAAATACACACCTATTCTTATGCTAACTGCCAAATCAACTGAATTAGACAGGGTATTGGGGCTTGAGATTGGTGCGGATGATTACTTAACAAAACCATTTAGTGTGATGGAGTTGGTGGCAAGAGTTAAAGCTTTATTGCGAAGGTTTGATGTTTCCACAGGGTACAGTGTTACCAAACACGATGAAATTCTGAAATTTGACGGATTAGAAATTATCGTCGAAGAACGCAAAGTCATCTATGATGGCAAAGAAATTGAACTCACTGCAAAAGAATTTGATCTACTTCATTTTTTTGCATCAAACCCAGAAAAAGCCTACAAACGCTCTCAACTTCTGGATCAAATCTGGGGATATGGTCACGTGGGATATGAACATACGGTTAATTCACACATGAACCGTTTACGCAACAAAATTGAAGCAGACCCTAATTCTATGAAATACATTAAAACCATATGGGGTGTTGGCTATAAATTCATTGCCAAACAACTGAACTAAATGAAATCATTAAATAAAAAACTGTCACTGTTATTGTTAGCATTATTTATCATAGTCGGAGTATGCTTAGGTTTAATCACCCGTTATTCAACTGTTCAATACAACCTTGAAATGACTCAACGGCTCAATGGATCCATTGCCATGTATGTGGCGGCAGAAGAACCACTCATTGAAAATGGCGTATACAACGAAGTGGCCTTAAAAAGATTGGCTGAAAGATCAATGGTAATCAATCCAACTGTAGAAGTTTATTTATTAGATAACTATGGAAGAATATTAAGCCATAATCTGCCTCCAGATTCTGTTAAATTAGATCGGGTTGCCTTGTCTCCAATAAATGAATTTTTGACTGATTCAAAAAGACCTCTTTTAAGTCAGGATCCGAGAAGCCCTGAAAATAACAAAGCCTTTTCTACGGCAAAAATCACAAATAATGGTGTTGAGGAAGGCTATATTTATGTCATATTAGGTGGCCAAAAATATGAACAATTGGCCAATGACATCAGTAAAAATTATATAATGAAACTGGCTTTAGCTTCCATAGTTTCGGTTATACTGTTGGCATTTTTAATAGGGAGCTTAATGCTATTAAAGTTAACACGCCCTTTAAAAACTTTGCGCAATAAAGTTATCGAATTTCAAAAATCTTCAGGTGACAGCAAAAATACTTATTCAGGAGATGAAATAGATCAGCTAAACAATGCTTTTTCAGACATGTCAGCCCGCATCGATAATCAGTTGCAACAAATTAAAAATGCAGATCAAACCCGCAGGGATTTAATTACCAATGTTTCACACGATTTGCGCACACCACTATCATCCATGCAAGGTTATCTGGACACCTTATTAATAAAACAAGACAATATGGACAAACAGACTACTGCTGAATATCTGTCAATAGCCAGAAAACACTGCAGCCGTTTGGGTACATTGATCAATGATTTATTTGAGCTTTCAAAATTAGATTCAAGTGTTATTAAACCTGATCTTGAAAATTTTTCAATGTCAGAATTAATTCAAGATGTGAGTATGGAATTTAATATGCAAGCAGAGCAAAAACACATTAAATTGAGTTTAGATCTACTTGAAGGCAATACAAATGTTTCTGCCGACATTAGCCTTATGCAACGTGTATTAGAAAATTTGATAGGCAATGCCATTAAACACACACCTCAAAATGGCAAAGTCACCATCAAACTTGAAAATAAGAACAATGGCTTTAATGTTGTTATCAGCGACAATGGCCGTGGCATCAGCGAACATGAATTGCCCAATATATTTAACCGTCTGTACCGAGCAGAAAATACATCTAATGATTCTAACACATCATCAGGATTAGGTTTAGCCATTGTGAAAAAGATTCTTGAAATTCACCACACGAAAATCAAGGTTAAAAGCCAGTTAGATCACGGCACTCAGTTTTCTTTTTCTTTACCGCTAGCAGTGTAATTTACCTGTGTAATTAAAACATGAATTCTTAAGACTCAAAACCATTCATAAAAATAATATCGCCAATTATCCTACTGGCCACTTGATTAATGTATTCTTCAATGGCTGTATATCCTGATGGCATAATGGTTGTATGGTCATTGGGATTGTTAAGGTTCAAACCGTTTTGTGATTCCCAACTATCGGGCATGCCATCTCCATCAGTGTCTAATAAAGGTGTTGTTGCAACTAATCCATCCATTAAATCTGGCGGTCGGTAATTATCCCATTGCCCTGTTCTTGTTTGTAAATCAGTCAGTGATTTTCTGGCAACAATGTCTCTTGGAAACGCGCCTACTTTTTCTATCAAAACCTCTTCTACACCGCTACTATTAATGATTGAAATGGGGGCATTGGCTTGTGCAGTAAAATCAAATTCACCGATTTGATTAAATTGTGTATCAACAATGCCACAGCAGGCAAAAGTGTATTCATTGATAAAATTAGCATCATTCCATGGATTATTGACCACACCACTATAATTACCTGGGTCTTCAACTAAATTATCCTGTAGCCAATATTGTGTTTGAATGGGTGGGTTGTCGTTTTCTGGATCAAACCAAAAGGGTGACATGGATATGCTTGGACCTGCAACATAAACATTGCCAACAATATTGAATTGGCCATCGGCAACCACATTATGATGAACAAAACCTTCCCTGCCATTGTAGGTCAGATTATTTTTGACTTCAGCAGGACCAACTGATAAGGCCGGTGTGCGATTTCTTGCATGGGCAAAATAATTGTGGTGAATTGAAATAAAACCACCGGTTCGAGAACTTCCATCACAACTGTCATCATCCAAACAAGGACGGTGATTTAAGATGCCCTTATTGTGGTCCCAACCATTAGCAGGATCATAAATAGGAAATGAAATATTTGACCATTGTATGGTGATGTGATTGGCTCCATCCCACATGTCTATATTTTCATCAGCGCCATGTGAGACATCCACATGATCTAATATGATGTTATTGGCTGATGAAAATTGTATACCATCATGTTGATTCGGCGGCCATTCGCTATTGGGATTAGGTGGTCTAATCCGCATGTGACGAATAATAATATTGTTGATTTCTTCGCCGTAAGTGGTGGTCAAGTGCCCAACCAGTGTGATGCCAGCTCCAGGGGCAGTTTGTCCAGCAATGGTTATGTCTCCATGTTGGATTTCTATGTCTGTTGTGATAATTCCTGAGACATCAAATACTATGATTCGTGCGCCTGCTTGAGCCACTGCGGCTTGTAGCGATCCTGGACCTGATGCTGCCAATGTTGTGACTTTTATGATATTACCATTTCTACCGCCACTGGCATATGCACCAAAACCTTGTGCTTCCGGAAACGACTTGAGTTGTGCGTTGGCTTGAAAACTCAAAAACGTTAACATTATTAATTTTAAACACAGTGAAATAATAAATTGACTGTTTTTTTTATTGAAATAAAAGTTACTCATTTGCATTGTCCTCTCTCATGTCCCGCTTTTAATTGTATACATAAATGGTTTTTGAAATATTGAATTGATTCACAAATGATAAATTATTATTCAAAACCATTCATAAAAATAATATCATAGACTTCATCAGCTCCCGCATCTGAAAAACTCATTGGGTTACCAAATGTATTGTCTATACCTGGGTAATCCCAGTTGCGTTCATCAAAATCAATGTCTTTAAAAACACTATCATTAATACCTAAACACATATCAATGGCTGGTGATAGATCGACATTGAGGTGATAGTCTCGGTTTATTCTATCCACAAATTCTGGATCGGCCACCAAAGAAAGAGGAATGTTTGTTGTATCATGAACCATCACACAACCAGCAACTATTGAGCCGTTGATAGGTGCTGTAGCTACTAATCCAGTTGCCTCATGAACAATTGAGGTTACCAATCTAAGCCCAGAGTTAATATCAAGACCAATCACAGCCTCCTGGACATCATTATCAGCAAAAGTACTGTGACTAATCTCAATGCTTGCTTGTTCTAAACTGATAACATGTTTATCATCTAGGCCATTGGATGCTTTTGAGTTGTGGTTAAATACGCTGACATCAACCCTATTATCGCTACTGGAACCACTGTCCTTTAAAAAGATTGCAGTACCTAAACCTGCTTGATTGTCTTCAAAATAACTATTGGTTATTAACATTTCGCCAAAAAAAAAGCTGTAGATTGCACCACCCTTGCCATTATTTTTGGCGACATTATTTTGAAAAAAGTTACAACGTACAAGATCCCAACAGTCTTTTTGTAGGCGAGTCGCATAAACTATGGCACCCATATGAGTGACAATCCCTCCACCATTGGACGAAATATTATTCGCTATTATCCCGCCTGTAATAACAAGAGCAGAATCGATACCCGTAATATAAGCACCACCCCCACTTCCAGTTCCTGAATTAAGTAAGTCCGAAACATTGTCATTTAAGTTCACGGGCTTAGTATCGTCACCATAAAAATCAACACCTCCATTTGGGCTAGATCTGTGACCAGATAAAGAGACTACTGAACCTTGAGAAACATAAAATCCACCTCCATCTGTATTGGCTTGATTTCCTGAAATACCAATCAATGTTTGTGGATTAACATTTTCTGTACCCGAATACATTCTCACAACACAGCCATTAGTGATAAACATGCCTCCTCCTTTTCCACTGTCACTGTTTTGATTAGTGCCCAAGGCTTTATTGATAGAAACCCCACTCTCTCCATCAATGGTAAACGAAGCTTCACTTCCAGAACAATAGATTCCACCACCAGTACCTGCAGTGTTATTAGTGATGATTGAATCAATCAATTGTATATCTGTATCACCAACAAAGACAGCAATCCCAGCACCTCCAATCGTATCTAGTGGACGTTGATTATTGTCTATGAGTACGTTTTTCAATGTGATTTCTGAATTGGCTGATACGGTCAAAATACCTCCTAAGTTAGACCCTGTTAGCCTAAAGTTTTCAATTGTGATTGAATTTCGTTGAACAATGTCAACAATTTCAATTATTGCACCAGAATTGACGCCTGTATAATCTATCACTGATTGTACGCTGGTTTGATTATCACTTAGAGTTTGAATGCAATCTAAATATCCGCCTCTTATTGAAATGTCATTTGAATTTAACTGCAATTGCTCTGTATAAACCTTATTATTAGCGACTCGGATTTCAGCAATATTACTATCAATCGCATCTTGAATAGAATTGAAATCACATGAGTCATCAGCTCCAACAGAGGCAAAAACACGCCTGTTTAGCTCTTCGGGTTTATGCGTATTTTTATAAACAATGTCCTTAGTCTTGGTTTTATTGAACCTTTCAATAGGACCTGTATTCGCATAAGGCAAATTTGTTATCATCACAATTAATGTGGCAATTTTAATTTTCATAATTAAATTTCTCTTTTTAGTTTTTTAATGCTCAATGAGATTACTCAAATCCGTTTTTAAATATCCTATCATTCACAACTGCTTCATCAGCTCCAATATCAAATGGTCCCGAGATATCATTGACATTTATATCATCAGTGCCAAACTCATCAAAATCTATGTCTCTAAAGTGAATGTTACTCATGCTGGTATCACAAACATCAATTGCCGGTGAAGTATCCATGCTAAGGTGATAATCTCTATTATCTCTGTCAACAAATTCTGGATCATTTAAATAAAGATTAGTGCTATTAGTGCCACTCAATGAAAATGCTTCATGTACCATCAAACAATCACTAACAACATTGCCGGGATTGTCATTAAGTACATCACCATCGGGTTCATGTACAATAGAAGAATAGAGCCTCAATTCTGAATCTGTAGTAATGCCAAATACACTGCTATTACTGATAAAATTATCAGCAAATGTGCTGTGACTAATTTCAACATTTGATGAAACGGCAGCCCGAATGACAAAATCATCACTGCCAGTAGTAGAATTGCGATTAAAAACTGTAGACTCAAAATTATTGTGAGAATTACTCCCAAAAGCATATAAAACAGATCCAGTAGAACCAATATTCTCTTCAAAATAAGCTGATGAAATATTAATAAAACCCTGGTCATTTTGGATGGCACCACCTGTAGCAAATGCCCTGTTTTTATTGAAGTAATTACACCTTACTGTGTCCCAGCACTCTTTAAATAATCGTTCTACATCTAAATTAGCAAAGTCATTGACATATATTGCGCCTCCGTTAGGACTCAAATTTTCACTAAAAAGACCTGCATATACGCTTACTTTTGTGCCAGAACCCGTCATATAAATACCACCACCACGTTCCCCGCCAGATGATCCTCCATTGGATTTGTTGTGGTTGACATTGACAGGACTTGTATTGTCACCGATACATTGTTGTGAACAGTCACGGTGACCATTGAGAATAACCTTGCCTCCACCATCAACATATATGCCTCCTCCTTCTTCATCAGCAATATTGGCAGATATACCAATGGTTGATAATTCTGTAGGATTGTTAGTGCCTGAATATAGGGTAAAGTAACACCCATCTGTGATAAAAACTCCCCCTCCTTTGCCTGCAGTTGTATTTTGGGAAATACCACTGTTACCTGACATGACAATTCTACTACCAGAGCTATTGCAATAGAGTCCTCCTCCGTGTGATGCAGTATTTTGGGTAATGATAGTATCAATCAAATTTAGATTAACATTGCCAAGAAAGACAGAGATGCCACCGCCCAATACCTGCATCGGAATGCCTCCACCTGAATCTAATTCAGTATTTTGGACAGTCACATTTTTAATCAATATATCAGCATTGGCTTGATTAATCCTGACTGCACTCGTGCCTTTTCCAGTTAAATTAAGGTTTTCAAGTGTGATATTATTGCGTTGTGATGCACCTGAGATAGATATGGCAGATTCTGTACTGCCTTCAGTAATAACTATATCAGTTCTTGTAGCCTGATTATCATTGTTTGCAGCTGTACAGTCAGAATACCCGCCCCGTATTTTCATGTTTTTGTTAAGAATTAGTGTTTTTTTATTGTGCACTCCATTTGCAGCAATTCGAACTTCTCCAACACCTGTGTCAACGGCATCTTGAATACTTTGTGTTGCTGTATTGAAATCACAAGCTTGATCTGCTCCTACTGTTAGAAATGTCTTGGCATAGGATTCATCAGCTCCTATATCATAGGTTCCAAGAAAATTACTTAACGCCAAATTATCAAATCCACGTTCTTGATAATCGATGTCTTTATTTAAAATGGATGGGAGAATATGACAGTAATCAATTGCCGGTGAAATAGTGGCATTTAGGTGGTAATTTTTATTGGCTCTATCTATAAATTCAGGGTCATCCAAGGCATTATTTGTACCTGTAAATGATGAAATCTCATGCGCCATTACACAGTTACTCACGATAGTTCCTGATGTTGGACCTATCACATTCCCACTATTAACATCATGCACAATGGATGAATGTAAATTTAATGTTGCAGATGGTCCAACTTCAAAAACAACTTGATCCGAATCATTGTCAGCTATGGTTGTATAGGACATATTGAGTGTTGTGTTTCCTGCTACATGTATTAAATTATCATCATCATGATTACCATTGCCATTTTCACCGTTATTATTAATAATCGAATTCTCTATGCTTATGACTTCATTCCCAGAAAAATAGAACGCCATGCCATTATTTGCTTCATTGTTTTCAAATACGGCATGAGAAATATTAACATTTGAATCATTGGTATATATAACCCCACCTATGTGTGCACTATTGAAATTAAATAAATTACATCTATCTAAATCCCAGCACGCTACTGTAGAGTTGCTAAGACCTGGATGACTCACATTCAACGTGGCTTGTGACTTTAATGATATTGCTCCGCCAGCTCCAAAATCAGTTAACGATTGGTCAATGGAATTGCTAAAAACATGTCCTGCAATGATAGTGACATCTGTACCTGTACCTGAAGCATCTATGGCACCACCATTTCTGTTCGTGTTCAAAAAAGCATTGGCTTGGTTTCCATAAACTGAAGCTGGATCGGAACTGTTTCCAAAACAATTATTTGATAAGTCACAGAGTATATGACCATAGATAAGTAAGCCTCCACCTCCAAATACCTGAACAGCACCACCATTGTCAGTAGCGCTATTGTTATAAATTCCTTTCTCACCAAACAGAACTGAAGAGCCAGAAAATGAGGACAACAAACAATCTTCACCAATCAATGCTCCGCCACCTGAACCACCAGCAATATTGGCATAGAGATTACTGGTTTCGGTAATGATAATACTTGAAAATTTGGGCTGCGCAGTAAAATTATTACAATAGATACCACCACCACTCCCGGCAACATTGTTATTAAAAATATCTGTATGATTGAGAATAACTGTCGAATTACTGCTAACAACCGACAATCCACCTCCTGTAAAAGATTTGTTGGCACCAGTCATCCACACATTATTGAATATAACATCTGAATCGGTCTCAGATAAACCCACGCTTCCCCCTGATCCTTGTTCATTTGAATCCCCCCCAGTTATGATGAGGTTCTCAAATGTAGTCACAATATTTGATGGCAAATTTCTAATACTAAAAACAGATGTTACTTCTCCACTTAAACGTGTAATTTCTGCCCGATCAATGATGGCATCAGATTGGTTATTATTGTAGGCTTGCGTACAATCAGCAAATCCACCTCTAATTGATAAATTAATCGCAAACGTATTAATGACAATATTTTCTTCATAAGTTGCATTCGAGGCGATTCTGATTTCTTCTGCTCCAGAATCAATCGCACTTTGAATCCGATTTGCTCCTACCCTGAAATCACAAGCCCCATCATCACCAACTGTCACAAAGTTAGTTCCTACTCTATTTTGTTTGATTAATTTTTGTGTATTGACTAGTTTTAAGGCAGTACTTAGACGGTTTTCTGTGTCTTCACTTAATCCCCATTTAGAATCAGCAAGACCATTTTGTGATATCAACACTAATATAATTATTACTACTGTCTCTTATACACATCTCCGAGCCCACGAGACAGGCAGAAATCTC
>OJDV01000550.1_pt1 | contig 13197 bp, 13 predicted proteins | sample 1592911 | NCBI WGS metagenome assembly OJDV01 (sample SAMN05416860, study PRJEB24817) | seawater metagenome | isolation source: Sea water | place: Canada:Atlantic | collected 2013-11 | reverse complement strand
TCACATAAATTTTTAAAACCAGAGAGACCAAATTTTTTCTGCAATAATTGTTTGTTGTTTATTTTCAACCAAATAATAGTGGCAGCATCATTGTTCTTACCATCAGAAATAAAATCAACTAGTTTTTCATGCTCTACATCTTTTACCGTATGATAAATAGAATTTGAAGTATGAGATTGCTCTTTGATGTTTAGCATTTGAAAATAATGCTTTTGCATTCGGTCTATTAATTTATAGGTTAAATTATGAATGTGAATGGGGTTGAATAAAATTTCATCAGCACCCACATCCAGTATTTTTTGTTTTGCTTCTTTGTTAATTTTATTGGATAAGAATACGATGGGTAAAATCAAGTATTCTGAGTCGCTACGAATTAACTTAACAAATTCATCGGCTGCGATTTCGTCGATGTTTAATACCATAAAAAGCAAGTCTGGTTGATAATGCTTAATTGTTTCTAATATTTCGATATCAGGGTGAATATTTTTAACATCAATACCAGCTTGGATAAATGTAGATTCATATTCAAGACCCTCAATATACTTATCATCTACAACAAGAACTTTGAATTTTTCATGAACTGACCAATTTGTAAATTTATAATTATCGATATTAATAAAATTTTGAATATTGATGAATTTAATTCCATTACTGGATAATTGAAACCTTTCATTCGGTTCTAATTGATTGTCAACGCAAATAAATCGTGAGTTTTTGTGTATTTTTTTTCTTTTAATGATATCAAGTATGGTCTCGATCGATTTCCATTTGAATAATATGGTACGTTCAGAAATTTTAATTAAGGTTTCTAATCCTGAAATGTCAATAAATTTGATGTTATCTGATAGATTGGCATTGGCATTAACCAATGTTTTTGAAGTAGAGTATGTTACATTATTTTTTGCCATATCAAATGCTAAATATTTTCCTATTTAAGAGGTGTAGATTAAGAATGTGCATAATGAGTCAATATATACGGTATATGTTCATTATTAATATGTCCTATCTTAAAATTAAAGTCCTGCTTGATTCTTATTACATATTAACATAAGTTTCAAAAAAAAAAAGTAAAAATGACAATGGTTATAAGCTGTTGAACAATATATTTAATCAATTTTATGTGAACTGCTTCACATTTAATATGTAATATTTATTACATTAATTGTTTTTAGTGGCATTTAATTTGTTTTTTACTGCTACTAGTAAGGCTAAAACAAAAAATGCACCTGGTGGTAATATGGCTATTAAAAAGCCTTGGTATTCATCAATAAATTGCCAGTGCAGGCTATGTCCTACTTCACCAAACAGCAGGTGGGCTTGTGAAAAAATACTGCCTTGCCCGATGATCTCCCTGATGGCTCCAATGGCAAATAAAACCCATGCAAACCCCAAACCAGTGAAAAATCCATCTTTTATAGAAAGCAATAATGTGTTTTTTGATGCAAAACTTTCTGCCCTTGCGATAATAATACAATTTGTGACAATTAATGGTATAAAAATACCCAGGACCAAATAGAGTTCATGGAAATAAGCATTCATAAACATTTCTAATGCAGTCACAACACTCGCAATGAGTAATACAAACAAAGATATTCGAATTTCTTTATTGATGATAGGTCGTATTAATGAAACAAGCATGTTAGTTGTAGTCAATGTAAAGATGGTGGCAATGCCTAATCCCAAGGCATTAATGGCAGAATTTGATACGGCCAGTAATGGGCATAAGCCCAATAGCTGGACCAATGCTGCATTGTTATCAATCAATCTTTTCCTGATAAAATCACTCATGATTTGTGCCTGACATTTTTGGTGCTAATGAAGCTTGTTCAAATAAAATTTTATTGTTTTCAAAATATTCTAATGATTGTTTTACGGCATTAACGACAGCTCTTGGTGTAATAGTTGCACCAGTAATTTGATCAAAGTCTCCACCATCTTTTTTAACCTGCCATTGTTGCGTAGAAAGTTTATTTAATGACTGATTTGGGAATTGCATCAACCAATCGCTTTTGTTTGGCAATATTAAATCTCCCAGTCCAGGCGTTTCATGTTGTTCTAATATTTTAACAGTGGTTATATTACCATTTTCTTTGATGCCAACGATGAGGTCAATGTCACCTGAGTACCCCATTCTTGATGTCACTGGAATCGCCACAACTGACAATTTGCCTTTCAGACGGCCAATATAAACCTTTTGTGCTTGGCGGTGCCCAAGTAATTCATTCTCATGAATCAATAATGTCGACTCTACTAGGTCATTGTCATGTAATTGTGCAGGGATTAATTGAACCAGGCTTTTAAGTAATAGCAGCTTTTTTTGTTCTTCAATTTTATCATGTGTCAAATACTCGCTCAGCATTAATAAACCGCTGGTCAACAAGGTGACAACACTTAGAATCAAGGGAATCTTTACCATCTTAGGCATGTTTTTTACCACCAAAAGGCTTAGGAATGGTTAATCGATCAATCAGCGGTGCCGACATGTTCATTAATAACACACCAAAAGCGACACCATCAGGAAAGTTTCCAAATTCACGAACCAATATTGTCATAATGGCCACTCCCGCTCCAAAAATAAGTTGTCCTTTGTGACTGGAACATCCTGTTGTTGGGTCAGTGGCAATAAAAAAAGCACCTAGCATTAATCCACCAGAAAACAAATGTTGAAGTGGGCCAATAAAATGGTCGGCATCATACAAATTAAAAGGCAGTGAAAAAGCAATCGTGGTTAAAATCACAGCGGCGGGAACACGCCAAGTAATGATGCGTTTATAAATTAAGAATAACCCACCAACAAAATATAGATTGGCTATCCACTCCCAGCCCAGTCCGCCAAAATCCCCAAATAATGGTGTTGAAGTTATTTCACTTATTGACAATTGCTGGCCAATGCCTGTTTTTATACTGTCTAATGGTGTAGCTTGGGTGAATGTATCAAAGGCCACCGAGTCTGGAAATTGGTTAAAGAATATGGCTTGTAAATTTTCTACAAATGAGAAGGCATATGGGCTTATAGAATGAGGAGGTAACCAGACGGACATACTTTGAGGAAAGGATATAAGCACCACTGCAAAACCCACCATGGCAGGATTAAATATATTTTGTCCTAATCCCCCAAATAAATGCTTACTGACAACAATCGCAAAAAACATGCCTATAAAACTAATCCACCAAGGCGCAATCGGTGAAATACACAAGGCAAAAAGTATGCCTGTTACAAATGCAGAGTAATCAGTCAAATACAATTTGATTGGCTTTTTTAGAATTTTTAAGCTGATGGCTTCAAACATTAAGGCAAAGAATATACTCAAATTTAATTGTATGATGATGCCAGTCCCAAAAAACCATACATGCGCTATCATGGCAGGTATTAAAGCCAACCAGACTGTTAGCATGACTTTCGCAACCGTATTTGTATTGGGAATATGCGGCGCACTTTGTGTATTATAAGTCTTAGAATTAGGGTTATTCATCGAGTTGATCCTTGGTTTCTTTGGCTGTATTCACACGGTCTAAAACAGCTTTGAGATCTTGTTGCATTTTATCCTTATTGCGCGTTCTACTTCTGGTTTTTTTTCTTTTAGCTATGCGTTCTTGTTTTAATCTTTCAATACGGGCTTCACGTTGTTCGTGTCTTATTTGAGCTTCATCTGATTTTGTGCGTTTAAAATCAAGGTATTTTAATTCTGATTTCGCATACCTATAATAATCAACCAATTTTATTTGACTGGGACACACCCATGCACAAGCACCACATTCAATACAATCAAATAAGTGGTGTTCGCGGGCTTTTTCTAAATTTCCACCATTGATATACCAGTGTAACTGTTGTGGTAACAGTTCTGCTGGACAAACATTGACACATTCTCCACATCGAATACAAGGTAAAGTTTCACCATGATGTTGGGTGTTTTCTTCAGTAAGTGCCAATATACAATTACTGGTTTTATCAATGCCAATGTCACTATTTGGCATCGCATAACCCATCATTGGGCCACCTATAATTATGCGGTGTGTTGAAGCAAATTGGCAATCTGCTTGTTCGAGCAAATATTTAATTGGGGTGCCAATGGGAACGATAAAATTTTGTGCCTTATTTATACTGTCCCCAGCAACGGTAATGACTCTTTCTACCAGTGGTTTATGATGGGTGACATAGTCACATAAGGCTTTGATGGTGCCTACATTTTGCACAATTATTCCTAAATCTAAAGGCAATCCAGAAGTGGGAACTTCAAGTCCTGTTAATACCTTTATCAACTGCTTTTCACCACCGGCTGGGTAAATAGTTGGAACTTTAACCACAGAAATATCAGTTATATCTCTTTCCTTTAATTTGGATTCTAATTCACTTTTTATGCCGCCAACTTGGTCTTCGATAGCAAATACAGCATTTTTGGCTCCAGCCGCCTTCATGAGTAATAATGATCCAATAATTAAATCATCTGCATAATCCATCATTAATTGTTCGTCACAAGTGATATATGGCTCACATTCAGCACCATTAATAATCAAAGTATTGATGGGTTTCTGTTTGTTACCGTTACTGTATTTTAAATGGGTAGGAAACCCAGCTCCACCTAATCCAACAAGTCCGCCATCATGAATGGCAGTAATGATTTTATCAGCAGTAAATGCATCTATTTTCTTAGTATCTAGACTTTCTTGCAAGGGCAGTTTAATCCACTTGTCTTCTTTATCTGTTTGTATGTGTATGACTGTTGAAATATCGGCATCTGGACTGGCTGTTTCACGCTCATCGATAGCAGCAACAATACCTGAGGAGGATGCATGGATATAACAGCCACGGGTGTTGTCAGGTTTTGCAATGACTTGGCCCTTAAGAACACTGTCTCCAACTTTGACAATCGGTTTTGCTATATTTCCTCGGTTGATTCTTAATGATATGTATAAATCATCTGGAATTTTCAATCGGGATAAACCATTGTTTAATGAATCATTTTTGTGGTGTTTAAGCTTTAACCCACCTTTAAAAGAATGCAAATGGTTCGGTTGAATGAGGTCTACCATTGTTTGGCCTCTTCAATGGTAACAAATATATTGGGTTTATCCAAACGTGATAAAGTTTTTGGAACAGGAGCAGGGATAGTGATAATACAATCCACAGGACAGGCAGGAATACACAAATCACATCCTGTACAAACATCTAATATCACTGTGTGCATTTGTTTTGCCGCTCCAACAATGGCATCAACCGGACACACTTGAATGCATTTTGTACAACCAATACAGTCTTCCTCAACAACCTCAACAACCATGTCTACAGGATTGGCTGATCCATTATCTGGGTTGAGGTCTAAAATTTCTAAATCAAGCAATTCGGCTAATTTTTTAATCCCTTCTTCACCACCTGGAGGGCATTGATTAATTTGAGCTTCACCATTGGCAATAGCGGTTGCATAAGGTTTACAACCAGGGTAATCACATTGTCCACACTGGGTTTGTGGCAATATGGCATTGATTTGTTCTACTATTGGATTGCCTTCTACTTTGAATTTTTTTGAGACCCACATGACAACTATCCCAAAACACAAAGCCAATAATGAAAAAATAATTAATCCGATAATTGGATTCATCTTAACGCACCATTCCGCCAAAACCCATGAACACCAATGACATTATGCCAGTTGTGATTAAAGCAATCGGGACTCCTTTAAATGATTCGGGTACATCCGCCATTTCTAAACGTTCACGAATAGCAGAAAACAACACCAAGACCAAGGTAAATCCAATAGATGCACCAAAGCCAAACATGGCCGATTCAATTAAATTGTTTTGTTGTTGAATATTTAGTAATGCCACACCTAAAACTGCACAGTTGGTTGTTATTAAGGGCAGAAATATGCCCAATACTTGATACAATAAAGGTGAGGTTTTGTGTAGTATGAGTTCTGTGACTTGTACAGTAACGGCAATGACCAGAATAAAACTCAAGGTTTTTAAATATTCTAGACCCAATGGTATCAATAAATACGTATGGATAAAATAACTGACAATTGCTGATAAGGTCAAAACAAAGGTGGTTGCAAGTCCCATACCCAGAGCTGATTCATATTTATTGGACACGCCCATAAAAGGACAAAGTCCCAAAAACTTGACCAATACGAAGTTATTAATAAACACCGCACTGATAAATATGAAAAACAATTCACTCATAATTTGATATTATACAATTTGACCGCATATTTTAACGTCATTGAATTAATAAATATAATATATAGTCTATATTGAGAATGAAATATGCAAAATTACGGTACATTAGACGCATCTTACATTGCTGCTGGAAAAGAGCAGGGCATTAGAAAGTTAGTAGATGATTTTTATCACCAAATGGAAACCCAAACACGCGGTCACCACATACGTGAAATGCACACTGATGATTTGCATATAATTAAGGATAAATTATCGGTGTTTTTAATGGGATGGTTGGGTGGTCCAAGAGATTATGCTAAAAAATACGGACAAATGTCCATCCCGATGGTACACAAACATTTGGTAATTGGTGAAGAAGAAAGGGATGCCTGGTTATTTTGCATGAATGAAGCTTTAAAGGACCAAGATTATGATGATGAATTTAAACAATATTTGATTTATGAACTATCTCGTCCAGCAAATGCCATACTTAGGGTGTCACAAATGGAGCATTCTAATAGATAAGGTTGTTTTATGAAAATCATAATAGTTGTTCTTTTATCAAGTTCATTGTTTGGTTGTTTTTCATTAGACCATGAAACCACTGTTAATCAACGATATTCTTCTTATACAGAAAAACCAGAAGATTGCGATGGCAGCATTCCGATTGTTGTTCATTGGGGTTCTGGTTGGCACACTTCGTTAGTCATTCCGAATAAAGATTTAGTAGTAAGCAAATATTTTAAATCTTTTCCATTTCTTGAGGTTAATTGGGGTGATAAGGGATTCTATCAAGCAGGTGCCAGTGATTTAAAGCAAAAGTTAGCTGCACCAAAAGCATTGCTTGTCCCTTCTGACTCAGTTATGTATTTTGTTGGAGTTGCTGAAAATTCTAAAGGTTGGTGTGATTTATATGACAACAAATTAGCATTGACTGATAGTGACAAGATGTTGTTGAAAGACAAACCAGAAAATTTATTAAGTATTTGTTCAGACATTAAAAGTGATTATGGAGACATGTTTCAATACTATGATGCGCGACAAATTTGGATCACAGCATCGGATTTTTCAAATTTAACAACAAGAATAAATCAAGCGATAAATGTATCAGAAAACGGCAGTTTGGTGGATTTAGGCAATGGTCATTTATTTGACTCAGTCTATTCATCAGCAGGCCGATTTTTTCAAAGTAGTATTAGCTATTTTGGAATGTTTAATACCTGTAATTCATGGACAGCAAGTGTATTGGGTGAAGTCGAAACCTTAAAGGCAATCAATAATCAAAGAATATATCGATCAGAGCCAATTTTTGAATTTTTGGAACAAGAGATAAACCAGGGCAATGCTTGTGTCAGAAAATTTGAATAAAAAAAGCTTTGTATAATCTGTCTTGTTTAAAAACAAAATATACAAAGCTGTATTTTTAGAAATATTTTAGTTTAGAACTTCGCGTTTCCAGGGGTCCTTGGAAAGGCAATTACATCGCGGATATTGTTAATCCCTGTTACATAACTGACCAATCTTTCAAAACCTAAACCAAAACCAGCATGTGGAACTGTTCCGTAACGGCGCAAATCAAGATACCATTGGTATTCTTCTAAGTCTAAGTCATGTTCTTTCATGCGTTCAATTAATACATCTAAACGCGCTTCACGTTGTGATCCACCAATGAGTTCACCGATCCCAGGAACCAGCACATCCATACATGCCACAGTTTTATCGTCATCATTACAATGCATATAAAAAGGTTTGATGGTTTTTGGGTAGTTCATGATGACAGTGGGTTTGTTGTAATGCTCTTCAGCCAAAAATCTTTCGTGTTCTGTTTGTAATTCTGCACCCCATTCGACTTTGTATTCAAATTTTTTGCCTGAAGCCAATAGTATGTCAATTGCATCAGTGTAATCTACACGTGCAAAGCTGTCTGTTTGGAATGATTTGAGTTGGTCAATGACACCTTTTTTAACAAAATTATCAAAAAACTGCATGTCATCAGCATTTTCTTCAAGCACAGCATTAAAGACATACTTTAGGAAATCTTCTGCCAAATCCGCACTGTCATTTAAGTCATGAAATGCGACTTCTGGTTCGATCATCCAAAACTCTGCTAAGTGTCTGGTAGTATTAGAGTTTTCAGCCCTAAAAGTTGGTCCGAAAGTATACACTTTTGATAATGCTAAGGCCTGAGATTCAACATTCAATTGACCAGATACAGTCAAATAGGTTTCTTTGCCGAAAAAGTCTTTGGAATAATCCACTTCACCTTTATCTGTCATAGGTACATTGGCTAAATCCAATTGAGTCACGCGAAACATGTCACCAGCACCTTCACAATCACTGGCAGTAATTATAGGTGTACTAATCCAATTAAAGCCATTGCCATGGAAAAAACGGTGCACCGCTTGAGCCAATGTATTACGTACACGAGTCATGGCGCTGAAAGTATTTGTCCGGGGACGTAAATGTGCAACCGAGCGTAAAAACTCCATGGTGTGTCGTTTAGGTTGAACCGGATATGTTTCTGGATCTTCTACCATACCAGTGACTTCAACTGAATAGGCTTGAATTTCGCACGATTGGCCTTTGCCACCAGATTTAACTAGCTTTCCATTGATAATGGCAGAGCAGCCTGTGGTTAAATGTTTAATTTCTCCTGCATAATTGTCTAAATTGGCATCGGCAATGACTTGAATGCCATCAAAACATGATCCATCATGCATGATGATAAAAGAAAAACCGGCTTTTGAATCGCGTCGATTTCTCACCCAACCTTTAATGGTTACGTTAGTATCAAAGGCAATCTCGCCTTGTAAAGCTTGTTTGATTGAAATATCAACAGAGGTATCTGTCATGTTTGTTTCCTGTTAGGTTTACTTGTGGGATATCCACAATGTTAATTATTATCTGAATTGTCCTTTGAATCTGAATCTGGTTTAGACTCTTTTCTTCTTTGGTCTTTTCTTCTGTCTTTAAAATCGACTCCAACAATTTTGGATCTTCTTTGTTTTTTTCTTCGGTCTTCAATATCGATGTCTTTTTTAATTACACGTCTTTCAGCTCTTCGACGATCAACAAAATCGGGTCCCACAGTATCAGAACGACGCTCTTTTTCGCGTCGTTCTAGTGCTTCTTCTTTTGTTTCTTTTTCGCTCATATTATTAGCTGGCTTTGTCTAGTATATTTACTTTTGGTCCATTAAGTATGGCGTATTCAACAGCATCAACAATAAGATCAACTTCAGCAGAAGTCACTGCAAAATGTGGAGTGAATCGCAATGAATTTTCACCGCCATGAATAACACCAACACCATTGTAACGCATAAATTCTTCAATTGAATTTGATCCGTAGGCTTTAAATTCAGGTGCTAACTCACACGAGAATAATAAACCAGTTCCCTGAACATTGGTAACCAAACCATTTAATTTTTTCTGAAGGCCATTCAATTTATCAACAAATTCAACTCCACGTTCTTTGATGTTTGTTCTGAATGAATCATCAACTCTAGACAAAACTTCACAGGCAACTTCCATTGCCTTTGGGTTGGTTGTCATGGTATTACCATAAACACCCTTGACATATATTTTAGATGTATCTGCAGTCATTGCCAATACAGATAATGGATAATGACCAGCGTTTAATGCTTTTGAATAAGTTTCCATATCTGGTGCATCAATTCCTGAAAATCCATCGTAATCAACAATAGACAGACAGCCTTGAGCACGTAATCCAGCTTGAATTGAATCTACCAATAATAATGTGCCACGTTCCTTTGTTAAAGCCCGTGCTGTATCATAAAATTCACGCGTAAGTCCCATACCTGGATTGCCTTCTCCCATAACAGGTTCCATGAAAAAAGATTCTACGAATACATTGTCAGCATCAACTTGTGCAAAAGCGTTTTTCAAATCATCAACATCATTGATTTCGATCGTAATCAAATTGTCTCTGTTAGCAAACGAAGCACAGTTTTTTCTGTAGCCTGGTAATGATGAGTCTGAATATTGAGCAGGTCTATCAGTACGTCCATGAAAAGCTCCTTTTAATGCCATTATCTTGATTTGTTTGCCAGCGTGTCTGCCACCAGTATCAGTCATATTTTTTGCATTGATATCAGATATTCTGGCAGCAACCGTCACCGCTTCTGATCCAGAGTTCATACATAAAAACTTATCAAATGGACATTCTCCTTGTGTATGACCCACTTCACGTTTGATTGCTTGACTTAATCTTAATTGAGGAACTGAAGCAGTCATGATATTTGCCATGACATGTGGACGACTCATGGCTTCGAGTACGAAATCAGGAGCGTGCCCAGCACCTAACATTCCATATCCACCGTTGTCATGAATGATTGCCCCTTTTAATGTTACTATCCAAGCGCCTTTTCCAGCCAATGAAACATAAGGGTTTACAGCATCTTCTGAATAAAAATTTATATAGTCCTGTTGTACTTCTTGCATTTGATCTGACTCATCCATGTTTATTAAATTTGGATATTCAGCTTTGATGGCATTGAAATTTTCAAAAGCATTGTCTATTGCAATAGTTAATGATGGATCGCTAGTAAGAAATTGTGAGATGGTTTTTTCATTCAAACCTGTTGTTAACACAGTACCTTTTGCTGCACGTATTGCGTGTAATTTGTCTAATGCATTCATGATTTTCCTCTTAAAATAAGATATGATTTAAATATGAGGGTGATTTTATCACACAGTTACTTTAGTTTCAGCAAGTGACCAGCTGAAAGTTGTTGTTTTTGTATTCTATATAGCTAGTTTGGAAGTGCCAATCACCGACAACCATTCGGTTGTGTGAAAAATTGTTAATCATATGGGTATGAAAACTGGGGCGATGGGTGTGGCCGTGAATCATATATGGTGTTTGAAACTTCATAAATAAGTCGTCTACAGCCCCTTGGTTTACATCCATAATTTCATCACCAGATGATTGGGTGTGTTGTTGGCTTTTTATTCTGGCTTGCTCAGCAAAGGCGATGCGTTCTTGAATGGATTGGCTTAAAAACCATTGTTGCCATTTGGGGTCGCGTAATTGTATGCGCACTTTTTGGTATTCTGTGTCATCTGTACACAAAGCATCAGCATGGGTTAAAATAATCTTTTTATTATCTAGTTGAATGAGGCAAGGGTCATCAAGAATATCGATCGAGGCCTGTTTGGCAAATCCAGATGAAACCAAAAAATCTCTGTTGCCGTGCATAAAATAACACTTGATCTTGTGTGCGCTCACTAAATGTTTGATGTCATCGCACACTTTTTTGGCGACACCGGATATGGCATCATCACCTAAATAGTATTCAAATAAATCTCCCAAAATGTACAAAGCCCGAGCATTTCGGGCTTTGTTATCTAAAAATTCTTTGAACCTATTGTATATTTCAGGTTGCTGATCGTTCAGATGTAAGTCTGCAATAAATAAATGTGACAATGTTATTTAGAATCTACTGCTGATTTTACGGGGGCCGCTGCTGGGGCCTCAGCTTTTTCTGGTGTATCACTAACAACAGATACTTTTTTGATCATCATTGTTTTAATAGGAACATCGCTTCTAAAAGGAGGATTGGGTCCTGTTTGTGTGAACCTTATTTCATCAACCACTTCTATGCCTTCAACAACTTTTCCAAAAACTGCATAACCCCAAGTACGTCCGTTTTGATCACCTGTGTAATCCAACGCTGGATTGTCTTTAACATTGATGAAGAATTGTGCAGTGGCTGAATGTGGATCAGGTAATCTAGCCATAGCAATAGTTCCACGCATGTTTTTTAAACCATTAGATGCTTCATTTTGAATCGGTTCATTGGTGGTTTTTCTGACCAAATCTTCGTCAAACCCGCCACCTTGAATCATAAAGTTGCTGATTACACGGTGAAAAACAGTTCCATCATAGTATCCAGATTTTGTATATTTAAGAAAATTCTCAACCGATATAGGCGCTTTTGCTGGATCTAATTCTAGAATGATGTCACCTCGGTTGGTTTCCATTTTTATGGTGACAGGAGCTGCAAAAGATAATACTGATGCCATTAACCCGATGGCAAGTAAAAATATGGTATGTTTTTTCATAGATGTTCTCTTCATAAATTTGCGATATATTTTATATGATGTTTGTATTTTACACAATGGGTAAGATTGGCGTCAGTAGCAAAAGTTCAATAATCCTACCATCAATTATTTATCTAATGGTGGTATCTGGAATTACCATTTAGGTTTCTTTTTATCCAAAAATGCTTTTAGTCCTAGTTGTCCTTCAGGGGACACGCGAACAGATGCAATCACTTGGGTGGTGTATTGATCCAGTTTCTTTTGTTGAGGAATGGTTCTTGCAACCACTGATTGTACCAATTTTTTACTGATTAATTTTGCACTGGGACCGGTTGATAACAGAAATTTCACTTGTTTTGCGACCAATTCATCGATTTGATCTAAAGGACAAGTTTCTGAAATTAAACCCATTTCATAACCTTTTTTAGCCGTAAAAATTTCTGCTGATTGAAAATACCTGCGTGAGTGGCGTGCAGAAATGGCATCGACAACATAGGGTGAGATAACAGCTGGTACCAAGCCCAGTTTGGCTTCAGTTAAACCAAATTTAGCTTCTTCATTGGCTATTACAATGTCACAACATGCAATCAAGCCCACGCCACCGCCAAGGGCCAAACCTTGCACTCTTGCGATAACAGATTTACTACAAAAGTTTATGGCGCGCATTAATGCTGCCAATTTCAAGGAGTCTTCTTGATTTTCAGCTTGAGTGGCCATAACCATTGATTTCATCCAGTTGATATCAGCACCGGCTGAAAATGATTCGCCTTCTGATTGCAAGATAATGATTAACGTGTCTTTATTTTTATCTAGGGCTTCAAAGGCTGAAGTTAAGTCACTGATCATTTCTGCATTAAAAGCATTGTGAACTTCAGGTCGTGTCATTGTAACTGTTGTGACACCCAGTTTATTGGTGTCGACTTTTATGGTTTTGTACATAGACTGTCTCTTATACACATCTCCGAGCCCACGAGACAGGCAG
>OJDV01000549.1_pt1 | contig 13207 bp, 9 predicted proteins | sample 1592911 | NCBI WGS metagenome assembly OJDV01 (sample SAMN05416860, study PRJEB24817) | seawater metagenome | isolation source: Sea water | place: Canada:Atlantic | collected 2013-11 | reverse complement strand
TCCACTCTTTACAAGCAGAACATTGTCCTTGCCATTTAGAAAATGAAGTTCCGCAATTCTGACAGAAAAATGAGGTTTTTACTTTTGCCATATTTACTTTCCGCAACAGCGGGAATCTTTTTTATTAATATCCGAAGTCTTCTTTAATTTTATCTGCTTTATCGAGCATCAAATCAATAGTTATAAAATCTACCTCTTCTTTGTCATAAGCTCCTTGGTATATTCTCATTGCTTTTTTAGCTTCTCCTGTTTCTTCGTAATAACGAGCTAAATAATAATCGCCCAAAACGGTATCGGGATATTGTTTTTTGGCCATCGTAGCAATTTCACGAAGAGATTCCCATTGTTTCTTTTTTTCTGCGGCTTTAAAACAAGCTATATAATCGTTCTCTCTTATGGGATTGGAAAGCCCGAACAAATCTTTTATGGTTGCGTATTTTTCGGTTAAATATAGATGAATTGGAGTGTTTAATTTTAGAATTACATCGGTGTATTCTTCTTTACTAATTGGACGATACACAGAAAACATTTTTTCTAAAGCGGATGGTATTGCTCTGGCTACTAAAGAGTAATGGGTGGCTCCTTCAAAATTATCAAAATTATAATCAAAATTATCACTTTTCAAGGTTTTTAAAGAGGTGTCTAACATTTCGGTAATTTCTCTTAAATCTTTGATATCGTCAGATCCTGTTGCTAAATAATAAAATGTTTTGGTTGGTATTTGAGGAATTCTTTCCGGAAGACGTTCATCTAAAAGTGGAGCTAAATCTGGACTTAAGCAGATATAACCATTAAATAAAGGAGGGTCTTTAAAAAGAAAATAATTAATATAGTTTGCAGTAAAATCATGACCAATGGCTATAGTAAATTTTGCAGTACGAAAGTTAGAGTCAATATAAGGAAGCAACTCAAGTCCGATAAACTCGAAAAAATCAGCGCCTCTTTCAGCTGGCATAAAATCGGTGCTATCATAATTACAATCATCATAACGACTGTCACCTTGCATAATACCAACAACTATAGATTCTGGCATATCTTCCCAATAACTAAAATAATCTACGTTTCCAGCAACAGGCTCAAATAAATAATTAGCATCCAGAACAACAATTATTGGGTATACTTTTTCTGTATTCTCCTCGTAATCTCTGGGTAGCTGAATTTTTAACCTTCTGGATTCATCCAATTTAGTAGATTGAAATTCTTCGTAAATAACTTTGGATTGAGAGATGCCAGTAAAGCTAATAAGCAAACAAAAGGTAAATAGGATCAATTTATTCATAAGAGATTATTTAATGGGGAAAGATAACGATTTTTATAAATCATATATTTTTCAGAATGTAAAAAAAATGATTATTTTTCTTTATTGTAAAATGGAAGGATCAATAATGATAATCCTCCAAAAAAGACAATAGATGCGATGCTCGAAGTCCAAACAATCCAACCAAAAGCAGTTCCTACGGTTTCTGGAATGCTAAAAATTGCTAAAATCCCCGCTACAAAAAACGGATAAGAACCAAACCCACTGTTGGTAAATGCGAATGAAAAACTCCCCACAACAAAGGTGATGATTAAGGTTGCAAAAGCAATTCCTGTTGTTTCAGGTAATGTAAATGTTGCCGTATAAAAAGACAATAAATACAAGCCCCAAATTAAAAAGGAATGAATGATAAATGCTCCCTTTTTTTTCATTTTAAGGATGCTTAAAACTCCTTCTTTTAATCCTGAAAAAAACTGCACTATTTTTTTAACCAAAGAGGATTTTGAATACTTTAAAATTAAAAGCAACAAAATAAATAGGATGGAAGAAACTCCAATGAGTTTATAAATAGTGTCAATAGGCATGATTTCCAATAAAAACTCTGATAGTTTTTCAAACTGAAGTAATAAGGCAATCGCTGTAAATCCGAATAAAAAGATAACATCCACGACTCTTTCAGAAATTATGGTTCCGAAGGCTTTATCGAAAGGGACATCTTCGTATTTGTTGATAATTACTGCTCTTGAAACTTCCCCGCTTTTAGGAATAAACATATTCATGACATAGGCTACATAAACGGCCATAAAATTATTAAGAATCTTTGGTTTAAAACCTAAAGGCTCTAACATAAAATTCCAACGGTAGGCTCTAGAAATATGACTTAATAGACTAAAAAATACAGATAGGATTACAAATCGGTAATCTGCTTTTTTGAAGTAAATGGAGATTTCCTCTAATTGTTGAGGGGTAAATTTTGAATAGGAATAATAGATTAAAAAAATACCAAGACCTAAGGGTATGGCAATTTTCAAAAATTTTATAATAGATTTATTCAAACTAGGTAAGTAAGTTGTTTTCTTCGTTAGGAAAAACTAAAGAAGGCTTGAAGTTTTTTGCATCTTCTATAGACATCATCGCATAAGTAATTAGTATTAAGATATCTCCAGGAGCTACTTTTCTTGCTGCAGCACCATTTAGAGTTATTTCTCCACTATTTCTTGGGCCAGGAATTGCATAAGTTTCCAATCGTTCACCATTATTATTGTTAACGATTTGCACTTTTTCACCTTCAATAATATTAGCGGCATCCAGTAAATCTTCATCAATAGTAATGCTACCAATATAATTAAGATCTGCTCCTGTTACTTTTACTCTATGTATTTTTGATTTTACTACGTGTATTTGCATAAGGCAAAGGTATTAATTTAATGCCATATTATCTATTAGTCTAACCCCTCCAATAAAGCAAGCTATAAATGCACGATATGTTTTTTTCTTGCTTTTATAAATGGATGTTTTTAAAGTCTCAGTATTGGCAATTTCAAAATATTCTAAAGTTAAATTTGGATGGGTACTAAACTCCTTTTCAACTAATTGGTTGAGTTTTGTAATGCTTAATTTATCAAAATTCTTTTTTACTTTTAAAAGTGTTTTATGAATTAAGGTTGCTTCTTCTAATTGCTCGGCACTAAGGCGTTTGTTTCTGGAACTCATGGCAAGTCCACTTTCTTCTCTAACAATAGCGCAGCCAACTATGTTAACAGGTAAATTTTCAATTTCTACTAATTTTTTTACAATTTGTAATTGCTGAAAATCTTTTTCTCCAAAATAAGCATTATTGGGTTTTACAATTCTAAAAAACAGATCCAAAACCGTACCAACACCATCAAAATGTCCATCACGATGTTTTCCTTCCATTTCATGCTCAATCCCTAAGTAATTGTATTTTTTGGACGTTACATTTTTATTGTATAAGTCGGAAGCATCTGGTGAGAAAACAAATATATTTTTAGATATGTTCTTTAAAAGAGCAATATCATTTTCCATGGTTCGTGGATATTTATTAAGATCGTTAGGATTGTCAAATTGTGTAGGATTCACAAAAATACTGACGACCACACAATCATTTTCCTTACTAGCTTGTTCAACTAATGAAATATGACCCTTATGTAAAGCGCCCATGGTTGGGACAAAACCAATTGTTTTGCAATCTTTTAAAAAGGTAGATAAAGCATTTTTTAACGAACTACTTGAGTTGTGTATTTTCATATTATAAAATAATAAGGCAGTAAAAATAATATATTAAAGTCAATCTGCATAAAATTTCGTAATTTTGCATCGTTTTACGCACCACGAAAAAATATTTTATGAAAGATAAAAGGATCTTATATGTGTCTTCAGAAGTAATACCTTACTTACCTGAAACAGAGATTTCTTCAATGTCGTTTGAAGCACCTCGAATGGTTAATAGTAATAAAGGGCAAATAAGAATATTTATGCCACGTTACGGGAACATCAACGAGCGTAGACACCAACTTCACGAAGTTATTAGATTATCAGGGATGAATTTGGTAATTAACGATATGGATGTGCCACTTATTATTAAAGTAGCCTCTATACCTAAAGAGCGCATGCAAGTTTATTTTATTGATAATGAAGATTACTTTAAGAGAAAAGCTACTTTTGAAGATGAGGATGGGAAGTTTTTTGATGACAATGACGAGAGAGCCATTTTCTTTGCTAAAGGTGTGATTGAAACGGTTAAGAAATTAAACTGGTCACCAGATATTATTCATGTTCATGGTTGGTTGGCATCTTTTCTGCCTTTATACTTAAAACAATACTACGCTAAAGAACCTCTTTTTGAAAACAGTAAGATAGTTACATCGGTTTATAATCAAGGGTTTAAAGGAGAGTTAAATTCAAAAGTTACCAGCAAAATTATGTTTGATGGTATTGAAGAAAATCAAATTGAAGAATTAAAGAAACCAGACTACATCAATATGATGAAAGTGGCAATAAAAAATTCGGATGCTATTATATATGGTTCAGAAGAAATTCCTGAAGAATTAGAGGAATATCTTAAAGAATTTGAAATTCCTATGTTAAAGTATCATAAAAAGGAAGAGATTTCTCCAGCTTATTTAGATTTTTACCTTTCAAAAGTAATGTCATAATTACATCATTTTATTTTACTATGAAAAGACTAAATACTATGCCTAAGATAGCGGCAATGTTATTTTTTATAATTTCAATTATATCTTGTCAGGAAGACTTTAATACCATTGGGGTAGACATTGTAGGTGATGACGATCTGTTATCTCAACTGGATAACACTAAAACTGTAGTTACTTATAGTAGAAAGTTAGCACCAGTGCAAACCAATGAAATTCCAGTAAGTCAATTAGGAATCTATAATGACAATACCTTTGGAAAATCATCTGTTAATTTTATCACACAATTACTAATGAATTCTCCAAACCCTGTTTTTGCTGATGAGTTGGGGGATGCCGTTGTTTTGGATAGCGTGATGTTGTACTTGCCATATTTTAATGATGCAACGACTGAAGATGACCTTACTACTTATACCTTAGACTCTGTTTATGGGAGTGATCCAATAAAAATTTCTATATATGAATCTAATTATTTTTTACGAGATTTAGATCCAAATTCAAATTTTGAAGACTCACAATTGTACTATTCTAATCAAGGGCCGATTTTTGAAAGCAACCTATTACAAAACGATTTATTTACAGAAATCGAAGATTTTATACCTAGTAACGAAGGTTATGAATATACAAATCCTAGTGATACTTCAGCAGTTGTAAAACTTCCGCCAGGAATAAGAATCCCATTATCTAATGATTATTTTCAAGAAAAAATAATAGATAAAGAAGGGGATCCTGTTTTAAGTAATAATAATAATTTTGTAGATTATTTTAGAGGAATTTATTTTAAAGTAGCGTCAAATACAGATAATGGTAATTTGTTTATTTTTAATCAGGAACTTGCTAATATTACTCTTTTTTACAACTTTTTAAGACCTGAATTAGATGGGGAAGGTAATCAAGTTTATGATGATGATGGAAATCCTATTATTGAAACAATTTATGAAGAATATGTATTGCGTTTCGCAGGAGTAAATTTAAATGTTTTTGATAATGAATTGTCTTCAGACATTGCTTCAGCAATAGAAAATCCAAATGTGATTGAAGGTGAAGAAAGCTTATATGTCCGTGGAGGTGATGGGATACTAACAGTTATTGATCTTTTCGGAGAAGATGTAGACAATAATGGTGTTCCAGAGGAATTAGAATGGCTTCGTGATCAAGATTGGATTATTAATGATGCAAATTTAAAATTCTATATCGACCAGAGTAAAATTACGGGTGGTGATACAGAACCTGAAAGACTTACCGTTTATAATATTAATAATAATACCGTTTTAGTAGATTATTTTTTAGATCCAACTTCTGCTAATGCACCAATTGATGCTATTACAAAGCATATGGGAAGAATTGAGAGAGATAGTGATGATAAAGGGGTTTCTTATACTATTAATTTAACGAACCACATTAGTAATCTAATTAATAAAGATTCAACGAATGTGTCTTTAGGACTTATAACATCTCAAAATGTTATATTAAATGGATTTCAAAAATTAGATACACTACAAGATCCTAATCAAAATCTACCTACCATTAAATCGGTTCAAAGAAATAGTGTAATATCTCATGAAGGAACGGTACTATTTGGTAATAATACATCAAACGAAGAAAAGAAATTAATTTTAGAAATTCGTTATACAGAATCTAATTAAACTAAAAGCTTATGTGTGGAATTGTTGGCTATATTGGACATAGAGATGCTTACCCTATAATACTAAACGGATTAAAACGATTAGAATATAGAGGTTATGACAGCGCTGGAATTTCATTATATGACGGGAAAGACATACAACTTTGTAAAACTAAAGGTAAGGTAGCAGATTTAGAATCTAAAGTTTCTAAAGAAATGTCCACAGTAGGACATTTAGGAATTGGCCATACTCGATGGGCAACACACGGGGTTCCAAACGATGTAAATTCACATCCACATTATTCTAATAGTGGAGATTTAGTGATTATTCATAATGGTATTATTGAAAATTATGCTTCTTTAAAAAAAGAACTAATTAATAGAGGTTACACTTTTTATTCAGATACAGATACTGAGGTTTTAGTAAACCTTATTGAAGATATCAAAAAAAACGAAAACGTTAAGTTAGGTAAGGCGGTTCAGATTGCTTTAAATCAAGTAGTAGGAGCTTATGCTATTGCTTTGTTTGATAAAAATAAAGCAGACGAAATTGTGGTTGCAAAATTAGGAAGCCCTCTTGCAATCGGAATTGGTGAAAACGAATTTTTTGTAGCTAGTGACGCTTCTCCTTTTATTGAATTTACAAACAATGCTATTTATCTTGAAGATGAAGAAATGGCAATTATTCGTTTGGGAAGAGATATAAAAATAAGAAAAGTAAAAGATGACAGTATAGTAGCACCTTATATTCAAGAACTGCAGTTAAACTTGGAGCAAATTGAAAAAGGAGGTTACGATCACTTTATGTTAAAAGAAATTTATGAGCAACCTACCGTTATTAAAGACACTTATAGAGGGAGGTTATTAGCAGATAAGGGCATCATACGTTTAGGTGGTCTTGAAGATTACATTGGAAAGTTTATTAATGCCGATAGAATAATAATTGTTGCTTGCGGGACTTCTTGGCACGCTGGATTGGTAGCCGAATATATATTTGAAGATTGGGCTAGAATACCTGTAGAAGTTGAATATGCTTCAGAATTTAGATATAGAAATCCTGTAATAACTGAAAACGATGTTGTAATTGCGATCTCTCAAAGTGGGGAAACTGCAGACACCTTAGCGGCTATTAAATTAGCAAAAGAAAAAGGAGCATTTGTTTATGGTATTTGTAATGTGGTAGGGTCTACCATTTCTAGAGCAACTCATAGTGGAACTTATACGCATGCGGGGCCAGAAATTGGAGTGGCATCCACAAAGGCATTTACAACTCAGATTACCGTTTTAACGATGATTGCCCTAAAACTTGCTAAAATAAAAGGGACGATTTCCCAGAGCGATTACAGACTTCATTTAAGAGAACTAGAATTAATTCCTTCTAAAGTAGAAACTGCTTTACAAAAGAATGACGAGATTGAAGAAATAGCAAAAGTATTTAAAGATGCTACTAACTTTCTTTATTTAGGAAGAGGATATAATTTTCCTGTTGCATTAGAAGGTGCTCTTAAGCTTAAGGAAATATCTTACATTCATGCAGAAGGTTATCCTGCTGCCGAAATGAAACATGGGCCAATTGCACTTATTGATGAACATATGCCAATTGTTGTAATTGCGGTTAATAGTAATCATTATGAAAAGGTGGTTAGTAACATTCAAGAAATAAAATCTCGTAAAGGAAAAATTATAGCAGTAGTTACTGAGGGAGATACTATTGTTAAAGAATTAGCAGATTATATCATGGAAGTTCCCAATACTCCAGAAACTTTGTCACCATTAGTGACAACAATCCCTTTGCAGCTTTTATCTTACCATATTGCTTTAATGTTAGATCGTAATGTAGATCAGCCTAGAAACTTAGCAAAAGCAGTTACCGTAGAATAGTTATTAGGACATATTAGTCTTTTTTGTTTGAAATTTATATTCATTTTAAATTTTCATGCCTTTGATATAGGCTAAAATTGTGTATATTTCGGGATTAAAAACCAATTCAAATAAACATATGAAGACTATTTTTACATTTTTTAGTTTGTGTTTCAGCCTTGTAGCTTTTTCACAAACTACCCTAACTGGAAATGTTGTAGATCAATCTCAAGAACCTGTTTTAGGCGCCAACATTATTGTGGTCGGTGCTGCAGTAGGTACCTCCTCAGATTTTGACGGTAACTTTACATTAACAGTTGATCAAGCTCCCCCATTTTCAATTGAAATCAGTAGTGTCGGCTATCAGTCAATTACTCAAGAAGTAACTTCAAACAACCAAACCTTTAATATTTCCTTAAATGAAGGAGATCAATTAGATGAAGTTGTTATTTCTGCTTCAAGAACACCTGAAAGTGTTAGAGAATCCCCCGTAACCATCGAAAGGTTTGATACGAGAGATATAAAAAACGCAACCTCACCAGATTTTTATTCTAGTTTAGAAAATTTAAAAGGGGTAGATATTAATAAAGGTAGTTTAACATTTAACTCCATAAATACTCGTGGATTTGCAACCTTTGCAAATACGCGTTTTGTTCAACTTGTAGACGGTATGGATAATGCTTCCCCAGCATTAAACTTTGCCATCGGAAACTTTTTAGGAATGAACGAAATGGACGTGAACAGTGTTGAGCTATTACCTGGAGCTTCCTCTGCATTATATGGGGCAAATGCTTTTAATGGTATTTTATTTATGACAAGTAAAAGCCCATTTGATCATGAAGGTGTAAGTGTATATGTAAAAACAGGTATTACTTCACAACAAGCAGCTGGTGATAATAATTTCTATGACTTTGGAATTAGAGCTGCCCATAAATTCAGTGACAAATTTGCTGCAAAAGCATCATTTTCTTATTTACAAGGAACAGAATGGTATGCTACAGATGACAATCAATACAACCAGAGAACACCTGGATTGCCAGATGAAATAGTTCCTTATGAAGGTCAACCAGCCCATGATGGTTTAAATATATATGGTGATGAGGTAAATTTAGCAGCGTTGGATACAGACTTAAATGGAGTCGCTCAATCTTTAGAAGCTCAAGGGTTAATACCTGCTGGGGCTAGTAATTTAGTACCAAAAGATAATGTATCTAGGACTGGATACAGAGAGCAAGATGTTACGGATTATGGAGCAAAAAGTGGAAAAGCCGATTTCTCCTTAAATTACAGACCAACTGGTGGTGATTTAGAGCTTGTTTGGAATTCTAAATTTGGTTTTGGAAGAACTATTTACCAAGGAGCAAACAGGTATCAATTAGATAACTTTTTAATGCAACAACATAAATTAGAACTTAAAAGTAAAGACTTTTTTGTGAGAGGATATATGATAAATGAATCTGCGGGTAATTCGTACGATATGCGTTTTACAGGTATTAACTTAAGTAAAGAGAATGCGACGGAATGGTTTGGTACTTATGCAGGAGCCTATTTACAAGCTGTTTTAGGTGGAGCAACTAGTGAGGCCGCTCATGCTGGAGCTAGAATAGTAGCGGATGACGCTTATACCTTACAACCAGGTACTCCTGAATTTAATGAAGCTTATGATCGTATTATAAATGATCCAGATGTAGATACCGGTTCTAAGTTCGTAGATAATACCAAGATGTATGTAGGGGAAGGAAATTATAATTTTAGAAGTCTTTTAAATGATTATATGGACTTACAAGTTGGAGGTTCTTATAGACAATATTCATTAAATTCTGGAGGAACAATTTTTACAGATTATGATGGTTCTATAGATTATAATGAAGCTGGTGCTTATGTTCAAGCTTCCAAAAAGTTTTTAGCTGAAGAACGTATGAAAGCAACTGCTTCTATTCGTTATGATAAAAATGAATTTTTTGAAGGCAAATTTTCACCAAGAGTTTCATTAACTTATGCTGCAGGTGATAGAAAACAACATAATATTAGAGGGTCATTCCAAACAGGATTTAGAAATCCAGATACTCAATCATTATTTATAGGGTTTGATGTAGGTAGAGCAATTTTAGTTGGTTCTTCTCCTGATAACTTAGACAGAATTTTACCAGGAACAAGTTTAACAGGTAGAGATGCATATTTTAATTCGTATACAAGAACTTCTGCTGAAGCTTTTGGAGCTGCATTAGCTGGAGGTATGTCTATTGAAGATGCTTCTGCACTTTTAGAATCTGTGGTAACACCTTTAGTAGAACAAGAAAAAGTTACTGCTTTTGATATTGGATATCGTGGTAAAATTGGTCCGGTTAATTTAGATGCAAACGTATATTATAATATTTATGATGGGTTTATCAATCAAAAAATTGTGGTGACTCCTGAAAATGGAATTGCAGGAGAACCATCAGGTGTTGTAGACTTGCTTACAGGTAACAATCAAAACTTCCAAGTATATACCAACTCTAAAGCAGATGTTTCGTCTTATGGAGTTGTAGTTGGAGGTAATATTAAGTTTGCAAAGAACTTTATTTTTGGTGCAAATTATACCTATGCTCAGTTTGATTTTGATCAAGCAACGGATCCAGATTTTAGTGCTGGATTTAACACTCCTCAACATCAAGTTAAACTTTCAATTGGGAATCCTCAATTGTTTAAAAACTTCGGATTTAATGTGGATGGTCGTTACAAAGGAGAATATTTATGGGAATCTAGTATTGCTAATGCAGTGATGCCAGAAATTTATTTAGTAGACGCTCAAATAAATTATACAATTCCTGCTATAAAATCTATTATTAAAGCAGGGGCTACCAACTTAGGAGGTACAGAGTATCAAAGTGCTGTAGGTACAGGTAATATTGGATCTCAATATTATATTTCTTTAACGATCAATAATTAATAATATAAAAATTAGTAATATGAAAATATTAAATAAATATAAAAATATTGGGGTTTTTGCTTTGTCTTTAACTCTATTAGTATCTTGTTCTAAAGAAGAATATGACATCCCTGTTGAGGAAGTAATTCCCTTAACATCTGGTACAGCAGACTTTTCAACCTTTGTTTCTGTTGGTAATTCACTAACCGCAGGATATACGGATGGAGCATTATTTCTTGCAGGCCAATCCTACTCTATGCCAAACTTATTAGCACAAAAATTTGCTATGGTAGGTGGTGGAACATTTACGCAACCATTAACCAATGATAATATTGGAGGATTGTTACTTGGAGGTAATATTATTCAACCACCTAGATTGTTTTTTAATGGAGCTGGACCAGCTAGATTAGAAGATATGCCTACAAATGAAATTTCTAATGTGACTCCTGGACCCTATAATAATATGGGAGTTCCTGGAGCAAAAAGTTTTCATTTACTAGCAAACGGTTATGGAAATGTAGCGGGTGTTCCAACTGGACAAGCTAGTCCTTATTATGCAAGAATGGCCTCAAGCCCTAATGCAGCAGTTATTGAAGACGCTGTAACCATGAATCCATCATTCTTTTCATTATGGATTGGAGCAAATGATGTATTAAGTTATGCTACCACGGGTGGAATTGGTGTAAACCAAACAGGAAATTTTGATCCTTCTACCTATGGAACAAATGATATTACAGATCCAAATGTTTTTGCTGGAGCTTATTCGGCATCCTTAGATGCATTAACTGCTAATGGTTCTCAAGGAATTGCATTGAATATCCCTTATGTTACTTCTATTCCATATTTTACAACAGTACCTTATAATGCTATTCCTTTAGATGCTGCTACTGCAGCACTATTAAATGCAGGGTTCGCCCCTTATAATGCAGGATTGTTAAATGCTGAAGCGGCTGGTTTCATCACTGCGTCAGAAAGAGCCGCAAGAACCATTAATTTTGTGGAAGGTAATAATGCAGTAACTATAGTAGATGATTATTTAACAGACCTGAGCGCATTAGGAGCGCCATCTTATAGACAAGCAACCGCTGATGATTTAGTGATACTACCTGCCTCTACATTTTTAGGAACAGTTGTTGGCGGAAATCCAACATTGATCAATGGTCTTTCTGTACCATTAGAAGATAACTGGGTACTTTCATCCAATGAAGTTTCTGAAGTTACTATAGCGTTAGATCAATATAATGTGACTATCGAACAATTAGCTGCGCAAAAAGGAATTGCTTTTGTGGATGCTAATTCAATTTTGGTAGAACTCTCAGCAGGAGGTATAACATTCGACGAATTTAATATGCAATCAAACCTCGTATTTGGTCTAACCTTCTCTTTAGATGGTGTTCATCTTACGCAAAGAGGCTATGCTTTTATAGCAAATGAAATGTTAAAATCAATTGATGCAACTTACGGATCTAATTTTGTGGAAGCTGGAGCCTTGTTAAAAGCTGCAGATTACACCACATTCTATCCTGCAGGAATCTAAAACAAAATTATAATAATAGTTTAAAAACCGAAGTTAATCGCTTCGGTTTTTTTAGTTTAATAAACTTTGGATTACATATAAGAGTAGGTGGTTGTTAGGAATAAATAAATCCTATTTAATTGGCATAAAAATTTAAGGTTTTGCCTTGTATTTTTTCAATATAAAAAACTATCTTTGCCCCGTTTAAAATAGGGGATATTTATAGCCCTAATAGTACTAAAAAATAAACAGTTAATAATGTCAAAAGTTACAGGTAAAGTTGCACAAATTATTGGACCCGTTGTAGATATTGAATTTGCAAACGGATCAGAACTTCCAAAAATTTACGATTCTCTTGAAGTAAATAATAATGGAAAATTATTAATATTAGAAGTACAATCACATATTGGAGAAAATACGGTGAGAACTATTTCTATGGATTCAACAGATGGACTAAGCAGAGGAGTAGACGCTGTATCTACAGGGTCGCCTATCCAAATGCCAATTGGTGATGATATCTACGGACGTCTTTTTAATGTTGTGGGAGATTCAATTGATGGTATTGGTGATTTACCAAAAACAGGTGAAAATGGAATGTCAATTCACCGTGATGCACCAAGATTTGAAGATCTTTCAACTTCTACCGAAGTACTTTTTACAGGGATTAAGGTAATTGACCTTATTGAGCCTTATGCAAAAGGTGGTAAAATTGGTTTATTTGGTGGAGCAGGAGTAGGTAAAACTGTACTTATTCAAGAACTTATTAATAACATCGCAAAAGGACACGGTGGACTTTCAGTATTTGCTGGAGTAGGAGAACGTACTCGTGAAGGGAACGATTTACTTCGTGAAATGTTAGAGTCTG
>OJDV01000548.1_pt1 | contig 13210 bp, 13 predicted proteins | sample 1592911 | NCBI WGS metagenome assembly OJDV01 (sample SAMN05416860, study PRJEB24817) | seawater metagenome | isolation source: Sea water | place: Canada:Atlantic | collected 2013-11 | reverse complement strand
GCTCGGAGATGTGTATAAGAGACAGGGTAAATAATCTCATTATAAAGGTGGGTTTGTTAGTTGCATAAAAATAAGCATAAAAAAATATTATGCAGTCGTCTTACTCAATTTTAACTTCACTTCACGATGTAAAAATAGGGCAGTTACAATAGTAGATAACACATCTGAAATTGGGAAAGACATCCAAACACCTAGTTCGCCAAAATACTTTGGTAAAATAAAAATCAATGGAATAAAGAAAAACCCTTGACGTGTTAATGTTAATAATAAAGCTGGAATTGCTTTTCCCACAGCTTGAAAATAAGCGGCTCCAATGAGTTGGATAGCAATAATTGGAGTAGCAGCAAATACCCAACGCATTGCTGAAGGCGTTTCTTTAATGACTTCTGCATCAGTAGTAAATAATCTTGTGATTTCTTCTGGAAATATCATCAACATAATAAACACTAAGGTCGCTAAAGCTGCTGCATATTTTAATGCTGTAGCTATGGCTTCTTTAACACGTTCATATTGATTGGCTCCATAATTAAAACCGGCAATAGGCAAGAATCCTTGAGTAATACCAAAAACAGGAAATAAGGCAAACATGAGCATTCGTCCAACAATGGCATAAGCCGTTACTGACGTTTCTCCTCCAAGATCATACAAAATATTATTCATGAATAAATAGGTGATACTAACAACAGCTTGTCTCGAAAGTGTGACGAATCCTAAAGAACCTATTTCTTTTACGATAGGAAGTTTCAAATTAAATTGGCACTTATTTAGTTTTAAATCTGAATTTTTAGACATGAAATACCAAAAGACAAACAAAAAACAAAGTAGATATGATATTGTCGAAGCCCAAGCTGCTCCAGCCATTCCTAAGTCCATTAAGTTTATAAAGACGTAGTCCAATACCAAATTCCCTACCGACGGAATCATCATGGCATACATAGCGAATTTAGGTTTCCCTTCTGCTCTTATAACAGTATTTCCCATCATACAAAGTGCTAAGAACGGAATCCCATAAAGTACAATCGTATAATAGATTTTTGCTGGTTCAAAAATGGCTCCTTTACCTCCAAATACAGGAATAATATCGTCTACAAATAGGAGGCCAGGAATAATTAATAACACTGTAAATAAAAGTGTTAGGGTAATTTGGTTTCCAAACGTTTGTAGTGCTTTGTTAACATTATTTGCGCCTAATGCTCTTGAAATAATAGAAGAACCTCCTACTCCAATACTCATACCAAGAGCCGCAATGAAAAAAGATACAGGAAGTACAACATTAATGGCTGCTATAGCTGTTGAACCAATCCATTGACCAACAAAAATAGTGTCCACCAAAATATTGAGTGACATAACTAAGATTCCAATAGATGCAGGAACAGCCTGTTTAATAAGTAGCTTACCTATAGGCTGAGTTCCTAAATCTTTTGAAGCCGTTTTTGCCATTATGCCGTAACGGTTTCAGATAATGCCCATTCGTTAATCCAACCAGATAACAAATCAACAAACTCTTTATCATCATTTAAACATGGAATGGTCATAAAGTCTTTTCCTCCCATTTCGTGAAAAATTTCTTCACCTTCCATCGCTATTTCTTCGAGTGTTTCTAAACAATCACTAACAAATGCTGGAGTAACAATTGCCATCTTTTTGATTCCCTCTTTTCCTAATCTTTCGATAGTTCGATCTGTATAAGGCTGCAACCATGGATCGAAACCTAATCGTGATTGAAATGATGTAGAAAATGAGCCTTCCTTAAGATTTAAGGCCTGACCAACTAGTCGAGTCACCTCCTTACATTGGTGCCTATAACAAAACTCATGTGCTGGAGATGCTGTTGCGCAGCAACTACCATCAATTTTGCAATGCGATTTCGTAATATCACTTTTTCTAATATGACGTTCTGGAACACCATGATAAGAAAACAATAAATGTTCATAATCCTTTCCTTCTAAATGCTTGGCAACGGAGTTAGATAAGACTTTGATATAGTTTGTGTTGTTATAAAATGCTTTTAAATCTTGAATAGCTAATTGAGGAAAATGCTCTTTTCTAATGGTTTCTGCCAACACCAAAATAGTTTCTGTTGTTGCCATAGCAAACTGAGGATAAAGCGGAATTAAAAACACCTCATCAACGCCCTTATCAACCAATTCTTGAAGTCCATTTTTTATTGTCATGCTTCCATAACGCATGGCCAAAGCAACTGGAAAGTCAACTTGATTTTGAATCTTGTCTTGTAATCGTTCTGATAATACGATTAATGGAGAGCCTTCTTCCCACCATATTTTTTTATAAGCTTTTGCAGAAGCTTTTGGACGTGTATTTAAAATAATACCTTTTACGAGTAATGTTCTTGCCCAAAGTGGCACATCAATTACGCGTTCATCCATTAAGAATTCACCTAAATACTTTTTAACATCTTTAGGTTCCGGAGAATCTGGTGAACCTAAATTTACGAGTAATACTCCTTTCATTTAATTTGTTTTTCTTTTAGCAATTTTATTGTGCAAAAATACGATAGTATTATTTAAGCTTAATTAACTCAACGACATCAAATACTTCTTTGGTGTCGTTCCATATTTCTTTTTAAATGCTGAAATAAAATGACTTGATGTGCTGTAACCTACCTTAAGTCCGACCTCATTTACATTATGATCACCTGCTTCTAATAGTTTTCTAGCGACTTCCATTTTATAATCAAACAAAAAGCTAAATACAGAATCACCATAAATTTGTTTAAACCCTTCCTTTAACTTTTTTAAACTGAGACCAATTTCTTCCGAAAGGGCTTGTAAAGTTGGAGGCTCCGACATTCTAGAAATAATGATATCCTTTGCTTTTCTTATTTTAATTACATTCGTTTCATCAACTAAAAACGGACATTGTTCAATGTCGGCATCTTCACTCCTATTAAAATACAAGCTCAATAATTCTAATCCTTTTCCTTTAAAATAAAGGTTCTTAATAGAACTATTCAAATTATAATTAATGATTTGATTTAGAGAAATAGCCATTGAAGGAGAAATTTTTCCGTCTTTATAATATTTCTTGTCCTTATTATCATCGCTTAAAAACGTGATATAATCGGCCTCTTGAGAAAATAGTCCGTGAAATTTCTTTATAGAAACCAATACAGATACCAACCAAGACTTCGAATGTACTTCTAAATGAATAGGCAAATCTCGCTGTGGATTATACAAGAGCAAAGAGTTCTCTTCCGCAATTTTTAGGCGATAAGCACCTTTATTGAAGATAAATTCGCTAGAACCCTTGACACAAAAGTGAAACTGAATAAAACTACTATCAATCTCACGTTCAGCAATTTGAACTCCATTAGTCTCGTTTTGATATGTTAGTACGAAAAATCCGTCGTCTAACTTTGTCTCTTCAAAAGAACCTCTAGCGATATTTTTTGAAGCTGATAAATCAGTATTGTTTTTATTGTTATTTAGATTCATTCTAAACAGAAGTGTTTTAAAGCGTTGTATTCACTACAAAAATATGACATTTATCATGTTATTATAAGAAATAACATTAAAAAACCACAAACGATACTAAAAGTTCCTCTAGCGTTGTTTTTTATCTAACAAGCTTTATATTTTTGCTTTGGTATTATCCAAATCAGGTATGGAGCACTACAACATGTCGAGAGGCACAACATTTTATGCAATTGGCCTCAGCTATAAAAAAGCTGATGCAGAAGTGCGTGGTCATTTTAGTTTAGATGAGAATTCCAAACTTGCTGTATTAGAGCAAGCCAAACAAAATGGAATTGAGAGTCTTATTTTGACTTCGACTTGTAATAGAACTGAAATTTACGGGTTTGCACAACATCCTTTTCAATTGATCCAATTGCTTTGTGATAATACAAAAGGAACAGTTGAAGAATTCCAAAAAGTAGCATACGTTTATAAAAACAGAGATGCTATCTCTCATATTTTCAAAGTAGGTTCTGGATTAGATAGTCAAATCTTAGGTGATTTCGAGATAATTAGTCAGTTAAAAATTAGTGCAAGATTGTCTAAAAAGCATGAGTTACTCAATCCATTTTTAGAGCGATTGGTAAATGCAGTTATACAAGCTTCAAAGCGTATAAAAACTGAAACGGATATTTCATCTGGTGCCACATCTGTCTCTTTTGCTTCGGTTCAATACATTATGAATGAAATTGATGTTGTTTCAGAAAAAAACATTTTACTTTTCGGAACAGGGAAAATTGGAAGAAATACTTGCGAAAACTTAGTTAAACATACCAAGAACGAACACATCACTCTAATCAATAGAACAAAGACAAAGGCTGAAGCCGTTGCTGGAAAGTTCAACCTCGTGGTGAAAGACTATGCTAATCTTCAGGAAGAAATTAATATTTCAGATATTTTAATAGTTGCAACAGGAGCTCAAAACCCAACAGTAGATAAGCATTGCATACAAACAACAAAACCATTGTTGATTTTAGATTTATCTATACCAAAAAACGTTAACGGAAACGTAACCGATTTGGATAACGTGACCTTAGTTCACTTAGATGATTTATCACAAATTACTGATGAAACTTTAGAGCGTAGAAAAGAACATATTCCCGTTGCTGAAGCTATTATTGAAGATGTAAAGTCTGAGTTTAATGCTTGGTTAGCAACGCGAAAATTTGCACCTACAATAAAAGCCTTAAAACATAAGCTTACAGATTTTGCTTCGGCAGAATTAAATACGCAACGTAAGAAAATGACTGACTTTAATGAAATGCAAGCTGAAGTCATTAGTAATAATATTATTCAGAAAATAACAAATCACTTTGCGCATCATTTAAAAGGCGATGATGTATCTACAGATGACAGCCTTGAACTCATAAAAAAAGTGTTTCAACTAGAAGCAACTACAGACAATGTCTAAAATTATAAGAATTGGAACTCGTGATAGTGAATTAGCACTATGGCAAGCCAAAACCGTACAAAGTCAACTTGAACATTTAGGTCATAAAACACAATTAGTCCCTGTTAAATCAACTGGAGATATTGTGCTTGACAAGCCAATTTACGAATTAGGTATTACTGGTGTTTTTACTAAAACACTGGATATTGCATTACTTAATGAAGAAGTAGATATTGCTGTTCATTCCTTAAAAGATGTACCAACATTACTTCCAAAAGGAATTGTACAAGCTGCTGTAATAAAACGTGGAAACGTAAGAGATTGCTTGGTATTTAAAAACAACGAAGAGTTTCTATCTGAACGAGATGCAATTATTGCAACTGGTAGTTTACGAAGAAGAGCTCAGTGGTTAAACCGATATCCAACACACACAATAGTTGGTTTACGCGGAAATGTAAATTCACGTTTGCAAAAGTTAGAAGATAATGATTGGAATGGTGCAATTTTCGCAGCTGCTGGTTTGGGCAGACTAGATATTAGACCTGACGAAAGTTTTAATCTAGAATGGATGATTCCTGCTCCTGGTCAAGGTGCTGTTATGATTACTGCTTTAGAAAATGATGAAGAAACGCTAGCTATTTGTGCTGAAATTAATCATAAAGAAAGTGAAATTGCAACATCGATTGAGCGTAAATTCTTAAATCTTTTAGAAGGTGGATGTTCTGCTCCTATTGGTGGTTTAGCATTTGTGAAAGATGAAGAAGTACACTTACAAGGTGTTTTATTAAGTCTTGATGGAAGCAAAAAAATTGAAGTTCAACGCACAGTTGCTCTAGGAGAACATGAAGGATTAGCTCAGTTTTGCGCTGATTATATTATAGAACGTGGTGGAAAACGTTTAATGGACAATATCAAAAAATCGTCGCAAGGAGTTAACGTCTATTCGACAAAATCCTTAACCGATGATCAAAAACAGTTGTTTCATGACGATGTGGTTTCGGAAAGTTCAGATTTCATAAAGATTAACCTAAACCGAATGGCACCAAAGATTTTACGTCCTTTACCAAGAAATGTTATTATTACCAGCAAAAATGCAGTTGAAGCTTTACTAATGAACTTTGCACCACAAGAGTTGCAATTTGAGAACATCTATTGTGTTGGTAGACGAACTAAACGTTTTGTAGAACGCAAAATTGGTAAAGTAAAACATACTGAAAATAACTCAAAAGCTTTAGCCGAATATTTAGTCGATTACATTGAAGGAACCGAAGTTACTTATTTCTGTAGTGATATTCGATTGGATGAATTGCCTACAATTTTAAATGAAAATAATATTGAGGTTAATGAAATTACGGCTTATGAAACCAAATACGATCCAATAAAAATTAATGACACTATTAAAAGTGTTATGTTTTACAGTCCGTCAACAGTACAAAGTTATAAGCAAGAAAATGACGATGATGTTATTGCATTCTGTATTGGAGAAACAACAGCTAAAGAAGCAAGTAAACACTTTGAAGACATAAGGGTTGCAAAAATCCCAACGGTAGAAAGTGTAATAGAATTAGTAAACGAACATTACGTTTAACATGATAAAGAACGATTTATTTTTAAGAGCATTAAAAGGAGAAACCGTTGATCGTCCACCAGTATGGATGATGCGTCAAGCTGGTCGTTATCTTCCAGAATTCATGGAGATCAAGGCTAAATATGATTTCTTTACACGATGCCAAACACCAGAATTAGCAAGTGAAATTACAGTACAACCAATTCGTCGTTATGGCATGGATGCTGCAATTTTGTTTAGTGATATTCTAGTGATTCCTCAAGCCATGAATATTGAGGTGGAAATGAAGCCTAATTTTGGTCCTTATCTACCAAATCCTGTTCGTACACAAAAAGATGTCGATAATGTTATTGTTCCTGATGTTAAAGAAGCATTGAACTATGTATATGAAGCCATTAAAGCGACCAAAGAAAAGCTTAATGATGAAATTCCGTTAATAGGTTTTGCTGGTTCACCTTGGACAATTTTATGTTATTGTGTGCAAGGGCAAGGCAGTAAAAACTTTGATAAAGCAAAAGAGTTTTGTTTTACAAACCCAATTGCTGCTCATCAATTATTACAGAAAATTACAGACACAACTATTGCCTATTTAAAAGAAAAAGTAAAAGCAGGATGTAATGCTGTTCAAGTCTTTGATTCTTGGGGAGGCATGTTATCTCCTGTAGATTATCAAGAATTTTCTTGGCAATATATTCAGCAAATTATTGATGCTGTAAAAGATGATGCTCCTGTAATTGCTTTTGGAAAAGGGTGTTGGTTTGCTTTAGGTGATATGGCAAAATCTGGAGCTTCTGCTTTAGGTATTGACTGGACATGTTCTGCAAGAAATGCAAGATACTTGACTGGTGGAAATATTACTTTACAAGGTAATTTTGATCCAACACGATTGTTTTCTCCGCCTTCCGAAATTAAAAAAATGGTTCACCAAATGATTAACGAATTTGGGAAAGATAGATATATTGTAAATTTAGGTCATGGAATTCTACCAAATATTCCATTAGACAATGCAAAAGCATTTATTGATGCTGTAAAAGAATATAAGGCTTAAAAAAAGTTGGGCGTTACCACTAGTGGTCGTGCTCTTGCAAGTCGCTATCAGAGATGAGCTTCAACAATTGCTCCATCACTAACGCAAAATTGAGATACAATTGTTACTTTAGTTCTATGATTAAGAATATATTAAAAGGTATACAAGCATATTCAGGCGCTTTAACATTGATTTCAAAATTAAATCTTTGGAAGTTCTTTTACATTCCTATAGTCATTAGTGTAATTACAGCTACCATTATTGGATTTTCAGCTTACGTCCTTTCAGATAATATTGGTGAATTCATTGCTAAGGCTTGGATTTGGGATTTCGGTAAAGAAACCTTTACAGCAATCTCTACTTTCATAGGAGCCATTTTTGTTTTAGTTATTGGCTTAATTCTATACAAACACATCATAATGGCATTATCTGCGCCATTTATGAGTCCTGTTTCAGAAAAAATTGAAGTCTATTTAACAGGAGTTAAAAGACATAATTATAGAAATACAACCTTCCAAGAACAGTTATGGCGTGGTATTAGAATTAATATGAGAAACTTAGTTAAGGAACTCCTTTTTACCATTCCTATTCTATTACTAAAGTTCATTCCTATTGTAAACATTTTTTCAACAGTTTTACTATTCCTTGTTCAAGCATATTATGCTGGTTTTGGAAATATGGATTATACATTAGAACGCCATTTTAAATATCGTGAAAGTGTTCAGTTTGTAAGGAAACATAAAGGCGTGGCAATCGGAAACGGAATTGTATTTATCTTATTTTTATTTATTCCTATTATAGGCGTTATTTTAGTTTTACCGTTGAGTGTGACTGCAGCTTCATTAAAAACGGTTAATCTTCTAAAAGAAGAAAACCGCCTATTAGAATCCAAAACTTTAGTGTCATGATTGCAGAATTTGATGGTTTCGAAATCAACCCTATACATGAAGGTGATGCCTGGAAAATTTGCGACTTTGTAATTGCAAATGCTGATCGTTTAAAACGTTATTTTCCGAATACGCTAGAACAAAATTCAAATCCGACCTTATCACAAATCTATGTAGAAAAACGCGTGAAAGAGTTTCAAAATAAAGAAATGTTCGCGTTTACTTTAAAACAAATAGAGACACGAAAACTTGTCGGACTAATAATCATTAAAGAGCTAGATTGGACAATAAAACAAGGCGAGTTTGCCTATGCTATAGATTACAATTGCAATGGAAAGGGCGTCATGACTAAGGCAATAGAAAAGCTTTCAACATATACATTTGAAACCTTAGGTTTAGAACGACTTCAAATCATCGTTCATAAAGACAATCTGCCTAGTGTTAAAGTCGCTTCAAACAATAGTTTTGAATGGCAAAAAACCCTTGAAAATGAATTCACACCTATTGGTGAACAACCTTTAGATATGGAGTTATACGAATCATATAAGACTTAAATTTTGAAAGAAAAATTTTTCAATTACATACACGAATTACAGGACATCATTACTTCTAAATTAGAAACTATAGATGGTAAAGCTATGTTTCAAGAAGATATTTGGAAACGTCCTGAAGGTGGAGGCGGAAGAACACGAGTGATTGAAAATGGGAACGTATTTGAAAAAGGTGGCGTGAATGTTTCTGGAGTTCACGGAAAGTTACCAGAGAGTATGCAAAAATACTTCGGAGTTGAGGATGCTAATTTCTTTGCCTGTGGATTAAGTCTCGTTCTTCATCCTAAAAATCCAATGGTGCCAACTGTTCATGCAAATTGGCGCTATTTTGAAATGTATGACCAAGATGGGAATATCGTTGACCAATGGTTTGGTGGTGGACAAGATCTTACGCCATACTATTTGTTTGAAGATGACGCCAAACATTTTCACCAAACCTGTAAAACAGCTTGTGACAAACATAATCCAGAATTTTATCCAAAATACAAAGCGCGTTGTGATGAGTATTTTTACAATACACACAGAAATGAAGGTCGTGGTATAGGTGGTTTATTCTTTGATTATTGTAAGAAAACTGAAGACATGAGCATGCAAAATTGGTATGACTTCGTTACCGAAGTTGGTAATAGTTTCCTTGAAGCCTATGTTCCAATTGTAGAAAATCGAAAAAATATTGAGTTCACTAAAGCACAACGAGATTGGCAAGAAATAAGACGAGGTCGTTATGTCGAATTTAACTTGGTTCATGATAAAGGCACGCTTTTCGGATTAAAAACCAACGGAAGAATTGAAAGCATATTGATGAGTTTGCCACCACATGTACAATGGGTTTACGACCATCATCCAGAATCTGGAAGCGAAGAAGAAAGATTATTAAACGTATTGAAAAGCCCATTAGATTGGGTTAACGCATAAACTAATTAATATTTAAACAGTTTTAAATATGTATCCATTAAGAAGAAACCGAAGATTAAGAACTAACGACGCTATTAGAAGTTTAGTTCGAGAAACAATAATTACACCTAATGATTTCCTTGTTCCACTTTTTGTTGTGGAAGGAAAAGGCATCAAGCAAGAAATTGCTTCAATGCCCAATTACTATCGTTTCAGCTTAGATTTGTTAGAACATGAGGTCAAAGAGCTATGGAAACTAGGTTTGAAATCGGTTTTATTATTTGTAAAGGTACCTGACAATCTAAAAGATAATAAAGGGACTGAAGCTCTAAACCCAAACGGTTTGATGCAACGTGCGATTAAAACCGTGAAAAATGTATGTCCTGGAATGCTAGTAATGACAGATGTAGCTCTTGATCCATATTCATCATATGGTCATGATGGCATTATTTCAGATGGAAAAATAATAAATGACGATACTATCGATGTTTTGGCAGAAATGAGTCTATCTCATGCCGAAGCTGGAGCCGATTTTGTAGCACCTAGCGATATGATGGATGGACGTATTCTTTCTATTCGTGAAGCTTTAGAAGATGATGGATATACTGATACTGGTATTATGAGTTATTCAGCAAAATATGCTTCTGCTTTTTATGGTCCATTTCGTGATGCCTTAGATTCTGCTCCTGCAGATATCGTAAATATTCCAAAAGACAAAAAAACATACCAAATGGATTTTGCTAATCGTTTTGAAGCCCTTAAAGAAACCGAAATGGATATTGATGAAGGCGCTGATATCGTAATGGTAAAACCTGGATTGTGTTACTTAGATATAGTTCGAGAAATTAAAAACGAAGTCGATGTTCCTGTAGCGGTTTATCAAGTATCAGGAGAATATGCAATGCTAAAAGCTGCCGCCGAAAAAGGGTGGTTAGACCACGATGCTGTGATGCTAGAGCAAATTATAGCAATCAAACGTGCTGGAGCAGACATCATAGCCTCTTATTTTGCTAAGGATGTAGTGAAATTATTATCGTAAATTGCAGCAACTAAAATAGTTTTAATGGGTTTACTTGTTTTTTACGCTATCATTTCCATTTTCTTTTCCTTTTTATGTTCCATTTTAGAAGCTGTACTTCTAAGTGTTACACCAACTTTTATTAACTTAAAAAAGAATGAAGGGAAAACATATGCTGAAGACTTAGAGGTCCTTAAGAAGGATGTTGATCGTCCTTTAATTGCTATTCTTACTTTAAATACAATTGCGCACACAGTTGGTGCAATTTTAGTTGGTGTACAAGCAAAAGTGGCATATACAGAATTATACGGTTCGACGACAAGAAGTATTTTAGGTATTAAATTCACAGAAGATGTTATGGTTGGAGTTGTATCTACCATCATGACCATTCTAATACTTGTGGCTTCAGAAATTATACCTAAAACCATTGGAGCAACCTATTGGAAACAACTTGCTAATTTTACTACTAAAGCATTACATGTTTTAATTTTCCCTCTAAAATGGACAGGAATTCTATGGCTATTGCAACTTACCACAAAACTTATTGGAGGTAAAGGTCATGGAAGTGTTTTAAGCAGAGAAGGTTTTTTAGTCATGGCAGATATGGCACATGAAGAAGGTGTATTTCAAGAGAATGAAAGTAAAATTATTAAAAACCTTTTGACTTTTAAAGACGTATTTGCAAAAGATGTCATGACACCTAGAACAGTTATGAAATCTGTAGATGAGAAAACAACTGTTGAAGATTTTTTTAATAAAAATATGAATCTTCGATTTTCGAGAATTCCTATATATTCTGATGATGCGGATAACATAAAAGGATTGGTTTTAAAAGATGAGGTCTTTAAAGAAATGGCATTGGATAACGGCTCTAAAAAGCTTTCAGAATTAAAAAGACACATCATCGTAGTGTCTCGAGAGTTGCCAATTCCTAGGCTTTTTGAAAAGTTAGTAGAAAGCAGAAATCATATGGCTTTAGTTGTAGATGAATATGGATCGGTAAGCGGTTTAGTCACAATGGAAGATGTTATTGAAACGCTTTTAGGTCTAGAAATAATGGACGAAAGTGATAATGTATCTGACCTTCAGCAAATGGCTAGAAAAAGCTGGGAAACCAGAGCAAAAAAATTAGGTATCCTTGAAGATAAACCTTCAGAAGAGAACGAATAATATTGGAAAACTGCATTATAAAATCGCCTTTAGGTTATACCAAAATTGTTGGTAACGAAGAAGGTGTTTGTGAAGTAACTATTCTAAATTCAGAAGAAAAAGAAACAGATATTATCCCTGTGGAACTAGAAGATTGTGTCACACAACTTAAAGAATATTTTGAAGGCACTCGAACTGAATTTGACCTCATGTTAAATCCACAAGGGACTACATTTCAAAATAAAGTATGGAAGCAATTACAGCAAATTCCTTTCGGAAAAACGTTTTCTTACCTAGAACTTTCTAGACAGCTTGGTGACATAAAAGCCATTAGAGCTGTTGCTAATGCTAATGGTAAAAATCCGTTATGGATTATTATTCCTTGTCATCGCGTTATTGGAAGTGACGGAAGTTTAACTGGATATGGTGGTGGATTATATAGAAAACAATGGTTGCTGGAACATGAAAGTCCGTACAAACAACAATCACTTTTTTAATGTACAAAGTAGCTTCCAAATTTTTAAATCGCTTTTTTAAACCAGCAATCATTTATAAATATGGGTTTAATTGGTCGCCAATGTACAGGAGAACAACTGCCAAAATCATTGAAGTAAGTGACGATTTACACAAAGTGGTAATTACTATAAATCTCAATTGGAAAAACCGGAATTATGCAGGTTCAATATTTGCAGGTAGCATGTTATCTGCTACAGATCCAATCTACATGATACAGCTCATTCAAATTCTAGGTGATAATTATGTCATTTGGGATAAATCGGTTAAAGCTCGATATAAAAAACCTGCAAAAAGTAGAGTTTTTGGTGAGTTCATTTTCACAGCTGAAGAAATAGAAAATATCAAACAAGGAGTGGCCGATAAAAATGAAATTGATATTATCAAAACCATGCATCTTGTTGATGCCAAACAAAATAAAATTGCTACTTTTAATAAAACACTTTATATCGCTGACAAAGGGTTTTACAAACAAAAATTAAAACAACGTCGAGCGAATAAATAACTTGCATTTTCATGAAATTTTTAAAAAAATTCCTCAAGCGAACACTTATCATAATTGGAGTATTAGTCCTTCTAATGTATGTTTTTGATTATGGTTATATCTTAAGAGGTGTTCGTGTCGTCTATTTCACAGGTCATAATACAGCCTTTATTGACGATTTTCCTTATTTTGAAAATGATATCATCGAGAAAGGAGATAAAACAGATGCTTGGTCAAATCACAAAGATTATAAT
>OJDV01000547.1_pt1 | contig 13221 bp, 15 predicted proteins | sample 1592911 | NCBI WGS metagenome assembly OJDV01 (sample SAMN05416860, study PRJEB24817) | seawater metagenome | isolation source: Sea water | place: Canada:Atlantic | collected 2013-11 | reverse complement strand
GGCAGCGTCAGATGTGTATAAGAGACAGAAGCTATACAGTGGCAGCACTCGATGCTGGTACATGTAATGCCCGCAGGTGGCGACATCCGCATGACAGGAGATGATCGGTTCGACAACTACGATCAGCCGCTCCTGCAGCACCTGTTCAAACAGCTATTTGACAAGCTATCGAATATCGGAGACTCCTCCGCTATTGATTACCTAGATACAACTGGTGGCCTCACCTGGCTGTCTTCTAGGTTCAACACTTATGCAGAGATCGAGGGCTTCTCTAAACCCGCAGAAGATCTCGCCAATGACATCGTAACCCTATTCCTGGAGAACAACAATGAAGCGTGACGTTATGACCCAAGTCGCGATTGACCTAATCGGTCTCGGCTACCCAACCAAGGCCGTAAGGCTTGATAAACGCACGATGGTCGTGGATCTCCTCGACGGCCGTGTTATTGAAAGCAGCTGGTTTAAGAAAGACGAGTACGCCGACTCCCTAGCCAAGTTGGTGGAGAAATGTTCGACCTCTCGAAGCTAGCCGCCGGCCTTGATAAAGTAAGCAAGGCAGAGGTGCGTTCTGCTGATCGCGTCATCAGCACCGTTGAAAAAACGTTTGACCGGCTGGAGGAGAACGGCTACGTAAGTAAGAAGTTCTCCCCAGGTGGTTACGTGTGCGCTCGTTGGAAAGCTTACGAGCGGCTCCACGACTTCCAACCAAAGATGGACCCCAACACTGGAGGTACGCTGAACCTTTTCCGCGCAGGAAACAATGTTCACGATAACCTGCAGCAGCACCTACTGGCTGATACGGGAAAGTTGTTTGGTAACTGGAAGTGCCCTAGCTGTGGCCACGTCGTCGCTAAGTCCCTCAGACCTCTAGGGCCGTGTACTAACAGCAAAGTAGTCACAGATCCTTTCGGGGAATCTGTGGTGGCTAAGTGCGCCGACACCCTTGATAAGCGAGACGCCTCGTGGATCTACGAGGAGCTGTACTACAAGATGGACCCGTTTAACGATCCGCTGTTCCTCATGTCAGGTTTCAGCGACGGTATCTGGATCGAGGACGAGGGTTGGTACATTGTCGAGATCAAGTCGTCCGATCAACTCACCTTTGACTCCATGTCGAAAGTGAAACATAAAGAGCTTGATGGCGCCTATGTAGTGAAACCTGCAGGATCCCGACACCCAATCCAGACACACGTCAATCAAGGCATGTTTTATGGAGCGGCGGCTATGGAGGCTTGCCGTAATGGTGAGCTACCTCTGGAGGTAGACAAGTTTTGCGGTATTATTCTCTTGTATGTATGTCGCAATACCTTTAGAATCAAGGAATACCAAATTGAATATAACGAGCATTCGTTCGAGGAATTCAAAATGGTCGTGGCCGCATCTAAAAACGCCTACGAACAGGGTAACGCATTCCTAGCTCCCGCTAAGTGCTCCAGCGCTAATACGGTGCTAGCCAAAAAGTGCCCCCTTCGCGGCGAGTGCTTTCCTAGTAAGAAGAAAAAGAAGGAGAAGAAAACATCGTGACTGATGAAGAAGCAACACTGTTCGGTACCGCCGAACTTACCGCAGAGCAGCAAGCTCAGCGCAATGAGTTAGCGGCAGCCGGAGCAGCTATCCGAGGTCAGACTGAAGCAGCGTTCGATACTGATCTTGATATCACGACGGCTGAGGTTCGCGCTGGACAACTAGTAGCGACCAAAGATCGGAACGACGCGGAGCTTTCCTACACGCTCCATACTCTTCGAGCTAACAAAGCCTTCCTTAACGCAGGCTACGACACCTTTCAGGAGTACGTCGAAAGCAAGCTCAAGTTCAGCGTAGCGAAGGCTAATAACCTAGCCACTCGCTGGGAGCATTTCCTATCGCTAGGCTTGAGCACCACTGTGTTCAGTGGAGAGCATCCGGTATCCTGGAGTAAGTTCGGTGAACTGATCCCCGGTATCAAGTCAGGTATTGTTGACTCAGGAAGTATCGACGTCTGGCTCCCGATGACTACGGTCGACGGCCCGTACAACCTGACCAACACGGGTATCTCTAAGCTTATCAAAGCCGAGGTCGCCGATCAGAATGCGGAAGAAGATCCGGACCAAACCAAGGATCTAGTGATCAAGGTGACCGCTGACGATAAGGCATACATCCTTCGATACATCGACACCCTTGAGCAGGCCACAGGGCTTCTCGGGGCTGGCGAGGTGGTACGTGCGGCTCTAGAAGCTAAAGTCACCGACGTGGCTATGGATAACGAAGATGTCCGGAAGACCTACGGTGTTGTGCGGTTGATCGAGATCGCGCAGCACATGGCTCCGGGTATCCAGTTCATCTGCCTCGCCTCCGAAGCCTCCGGCTACACCGAGGAGAACCTGGGCGTTGTGCCTATCTCTAAGCTGTACCAGGATGTCAACGATCGGAACCGTGTGGTAGTCTCAGCTAGCCGAGAAGAAGCAGAGGCTTTGCTTGGTACAGAGATCGACGAGTTCGATATTTCTGTTGCTGGCGAAGAGCCGGTTGCCCACGAAGAACCGACGACTGACGTGGAGATCTTCGAGGATATCGAGGATAGCGTCCCTCTAGTGGTTCCGCAAGAACCTGTCCCCCAAGCACCTCCGGCAGCACCCTCCGACTCCGAGTGGGAAGATGTCGGTGAGTTTGAGATGCCGGACTTTGAGTCTATGGGGGCGCGTGAGATCAACACACTAGCGCGTGAGTTCGCTGCAGAGCTCATCCAGGCCAAGGCCCTAACTAAGGCACAGCTCACTGAGTACCGCACAGGCGTCTCTGGCACCTCAGCAGAGAAAGCAGAAGCAGTCTGCACCTACCTCATCAACCTAGCTAACGAAAACAACTTAGCGCTGTAGTAACGGCGGGGGCCCTTCGGGGCCTCCGCTTTCCTTTTAGATATGCAAGACGAAGCAAACACTGAAGGCCTCACGTTCATCATCAACAAGATTGAGGTAGACGGCGCAGGCGGCTCTGTGACTGGGTGGTTCATGTACTACTCGATCCAAGTCATGGAGGAAGACGAAGGGTCATACGAACGTCTAGTGACCGACTACCTAACGCCTTACCGCGAGCCGACGAAACTGCTTATCAAACGCTTCCTGTTTGATGACAACAGCGAAGGAGCCAGTGTCACTAACCTAGAGATTGGTCCGAAGGAGATTTACCAAGGGTTGATCAATCTCTTTAACCTAGGCTATGGTGAGCTCCCCTCACCGCAAGTGGACATCCCGCTCCATAACATCCCGCCCTCACAGCGACAGGAGTTGGTAGAAGCACAGAGGCTCTACTCTTGAGTACTACTGTTTTAGCTATTGACTCCGCAACCATTAAGTCCGGCTTCGCGTTAGTGGAGTTCAAAGGGTCTACCATTAAACTACTGGACTGGGGGACTATTCAGGTCAAGGGTGCGCTCCATGAACGACTCAACAAACTTCGTGCACGTGTTCTCGAGTTAGCTGAGGAACACGAGCCTACGCACGTGGCTGTAGAGGATCTCAAGTTTAACCGCGGCACACCTAACCTCTCTTCAATGGCGAAGGTAGCTATGGCGGTTGGTTCAGTTAACTGTGCGTTTGCGCAAGCAGGCTACTCAGAGGTTGAATCAATCACGGCTAACTCAGTACGGAAGACGTGGGACGTTTCACAAAACAAGGCGGCACTTCGCGACGCTATCAATAAGAAATTCATTAACCAAATCAAAGACAACGGGCGGCCCGATGGGTTCAAGAAGTCCGATGAAGACACCACAGACGCTATTGGACTAGCCGTGGCTGTCTGGGCTAAACTGCCTAAGGAATAATCAAATGGAAAAGTACGGAGCTATTCAGTGCCCCAAATGTGGGTCAACTGATGTACACCAATCCCCTGTTGTCTTCCAGGACTCGACCGGTGTTCGGGAGAGTGACGAGGTTACAGAGATCAGTAAGACCGCAGAGATTACCTCAGAGGTCTCACTGTGTAAATGCGCCGATTGCAAGCACACCTTCTCAGTTGTCCGCTGAGCAGTTTCATGTAAAGCAGAGACGGGGTCTTTACGGCATCAAACGTAAGCTCCTGATCTCTGAGCGCGTCAAGCAGAAGATAGATGCTATATCCATAGGGTCGGAAAGACCCCGCGGCTTAATTTTTAGCTTCTGTGTTAGACACGCTTTATTCATAGGTGCATACGAGACCTTTCCTTGTGATTACTCAGCACCTAAGCCGCAAGCCTTTCTAGGCGTGCGAACCCCTGACGCAGTATCCAGACGACTCAAAGATCTGGCCTGGCGTAAGAACTCATCATACTATGGCTTGTGCAGTTACCTATGTGACTACTCACTCTGCGCTAAGCCCATCGAAGACTGGATCACTTTCTTTCAAGAAGGTAGCGACATCGTCTTTGACCTACACATGTACTTCTATACGGAGACAGAATGTCAGACAACACCCCAACAGACCCCGGATCCGAAGAGCTCCGCAAGATTCTTGCAGACCATCAGCACAAAGCTAAAGTCACCAGCGGCGCCGGCCTCGAAATCGTCTTTGACGAAACACCCTTAGGCTCCGGCCCTTCGTACCTGAGGCATCAGGTTATCGCGACCACAGATGTCGAATCAAAGATCGTCTTGTTGGCGTGTAAGGTAGGTACCACGGAGGCGGCTCTCATCAGCGGCCTTCTACGTAAGCTTACACACGAGCTAAACATCTCAGGTACCTTTGCGGAGTGCGAGGTCAGTCCAGTAATCGCTAAACAACTCGACTACGTGATGTTCCAGGTACCCACGGCTCGGGCCGCTAGTCTGCGTAACTACCTAGTGAAAGAAGTGGAGGGCTTGTTCTCGTGATTGAAATCCAACGGTATATCGAGCTCTTCAAGGACTACCCCCTACTGAAGCCCAAAGAGGAGCGCAAGTTCCTGAAGCTCATCAGGACACCGCCGGAAGGTGTAGATCCAGAAGCAAAGACCTGGGAGTTGACTCTAGAACAGAAAGCCGCACGTGACGAGTTCATTTGCCGCAACATCCGGCTAGTCATCCACACGTCCAAGAAGTTCTGCCGCCTCGAAGACCCGCGGATGCTGGACTTCATCAGTGCCGGCGTACAAGGCATGCTTCACGCCCTTGACATCTTCGATCTCTCCAGAGAGGTGCGGTTCTCTACCTACGCGAACTGGTGGATTCAGGCCAAGATCCGCAAAGAGATCACGGTCACAGATACTAAGGTAGTCCGACACAAGACGATCTACGAGACCATCAAGCGGCTCCGTAATTCTTACCTCAAAGAAGGCGTGTACAAGAGCGATGAGCAACTATTCGTTGAGCTCGAGTGGCCGATCGATAAGATCACGAAGTACAAGGAGGATGTCAAGCGTCTCAAGATCTCTTTGGACACCATCGACACCACAATGAGTGACTTCGCCGAGCACGATGAGGTCTTCTGTGTGGATGCGCCGCAAGACCAAGTGCTTGAGGATATGTTCAAAGAGGAGCAGCTCACGCTCCTGAATGAGGCGTTTGAGGTACTGACCGCACAGGAGCGGGTGATCGTACAAGCCCACTTCGGCATCAGCGGCTCAGAACGTACGTACGACGAGCTCTCCCAAGACATAGGCATTACTAGGGAGCAAGTGCGGCGCATCGAGGCAAAGGCTTTGGCCAAATTGTGGCGCGTAATGACGACGCAGTGTCCGTCCCTGAGAGATTAGACGAAAATGGGGAGAGCACCGCAAAGTACTCTCCCCGCCTCTAGGAGGTAGCGAAGTTCCCTGCACAAAAGGCGCCGGGCGCCCAATGGCAGCGATCAAAGTGATCTACAGGGCAGTGCTGGTTGAGGTGGCTAGTTGGATAGGCGCCATGCGATCTAACTGGCCGCTCACTGATTCAGCAATGACAACCTGTCCGGCGTCCATGCTGAGTTGGTGAGACTCAAGGTAGCAATCCTCTAGATACATAGCGCCATACGGCTTGTCTTGCGCGGTCTTCATGATAACGCAAAGGCCAAACGGCACTGTGAATAGTTCCGACGTAAGGTCGATGTAGAAGTCGCGGTTGTCTTCGTTGTTCGTGCCGCCGTAACCGGGGACGTTAACGAGGGGATCCTCTTGGAAGAGGTCGTCGTACTGAGGCAGCTGCGCAACACCGTTACCGTTTGAGTCGGGGTCGATGTTAAGCGGCGTACCGAGACGAGCCGTGAGCCGCTCCGGAGCAAGCGCGTACAGCACTCGCATGAGCGACGGCCCATAGAACATGATCCGTGAGGCGTTGAACTGCAGGAAGGCGCGGCCGGGTACGAAGTAGGAGCGCTTAGAGCCGATCTCAAATAATTTGGTGACCGGACGATTCTGCGCCATGGACATGTTCTGCATAATCCCGATGGGAAGCAACGAATTGCTGGACCCCAGGAATGTGCCGGTTCCGTCACCGGAAAGGTGACTTAGCTTGGAGGGGCCTGCAAGCAGGAGGGTACTTTCTGATGAGATGTACTCACCATTTTTGACAGAAGCTTGCACGTTAGATGAGGCGAAGTTCCAGTTCAAGAACGAACTCATGATGCCACCTCTTGTTTCTTGATGTAAATCATTTGATTAGATGTAAGTGGCACTAACGCCAAAATGTTTGTTGGTTTTGGTAGTGGTCCACGGTAGTTTCCCATTAAGCCGACTCGTGAAATGAGGCCGGCCCATACCCACAGCCTCTGCCGCCTCATTTACGGAAAGGTACCGCGTCGTGGACCCATCAGGCCATTGAACCGAAACGGCCTTTTTACGGCCGCCTCTACTCTCATAGGGCTTGTCGAGCCTCGGGTGATCTTGGCTTACGTACTCTGCGTGGTAGCCGGTCAGGCGGCCTTTACTCTTGTAAGGACCTTCCACCGCAGCGATACGCGCCAAAGAGCCCTCAGCGCACCCTAAGGCTGCTGCAGCCTGCCTTACGTTTGAGTAAGCCGTTGCTACACCTTCAGGTGTGGTGACTAGTACAGCCTGAGCCCGTATAGCAGGCTTTTCTGAAGGCGCGGCTGCTACAACAAATTCAGCGTCGTCGGCGTAGCGGATGCCATAACCCTCGAGTCGTCCTTTCTTAGGGAAAGGTAACGCTCCCGTGAGGTAGTTGGTTAGCGTACCCGGGCTGTAGTCCAAAGAATCTGCCGCGAGTTTGATCGACTCAAACTGCTGTTCTGTGCCGTCAGGGTGGCGCACCACCACAGCCTTCCAGAAGGTATCCTGGTGGTGGGCCCGACCCTCTGAAGTGGCGTAGAACGCTTTCTTGGCCGCAGACGTGCGTGCTTTCGTCTCATCACTCACCAGGTGGGAACCGTTTGGATCAACACCCGCAATGTTCATACACCGGGGGTTATCCAGACTACGGTTCACGAACACCGCCTCATAGCGCGGCAGGTCTTCAACAGCGCACGAAGCTACTACCGTGGTAGTGAACTCTCCGTACTTGTTAAATGCGTGCTGCATATGGGGGTTGATGTGTGTGCCGTTTTCGAGGTGGTGCTTGTGACCAGAGAGCCGCGTTCCGATGTCCTGGGCGCGGCCGTAGTAGAAGTTAGGTCCGATCTCTGCTTTGTAGATTCCTGAATTCATTCAGTTAGTCTAGTGGTTCTACCTTCCAGAGTCAATCAGAAGATGATCTCAATAAAGCCTCTTGCTCCAGAAAAGAAGGGTGTAATTTGGTATCTAAGCTCAAACGTGTCGGCGGCCGTTGCGCTGGGCTTGATCTCCAGCAACTGGATCTCACGGAGCTCCTTATCGCGGAGAACCTGGGTTACCACCGCTTGGGCGTTGGTGGAGATGATATCAAAGAAGCGCTGGTCCAGGATCTCGGGGCCGAGGAACGGAAGAAGCTGCGCACGAAGTCGGCGTACAAAGTTGTCGATCTGGGGCGTGATGCTCTCTTCCGCTTCGGTGAGGTCAGTTACGTTAGTGGTTAGGGCGCGGATGGGTTGGGCGTTTGAGCCTTCGCCAGCCTGCTGCTCCATGTAGTAGTGACCTGCATCAATGAGCTCGTCCTGGAAGGAGGGGTTCTCTGCGAAGGTGTCGAGTACTTTATAGATACCCGTGCTGCCGCGCTTGGTGAGCGGCGTAGCGGGGGTGAACACCGTACGTTTGGCTGACTCGAGGGCACCAACAAAGTAGGCACCTTCAGTGCTGATCTGGGAGCCGCCGCCATAGAAGCCGGTCGTCTCGCCATCGCCTGTGGTGTCGTCGAACTCGATCTGGACTTGGTCCGGGTAGATGTTGCGGATACGTCGGCTGTTGACGGTGGAGGGGTAAGCCGCAGCCTCGTTCTTCTTCTCAGTAGCGTTCAAAGGACGGCTAGTGATGGTGAAGTCCGTTAGCACAAGATCAGTCGTGCTGAGGGCGATGTTTCCATCAGGGATGATACCAAGCGTGGTATCGGTGCCTGAGAGGAGTACGTCCGTGATGCGGCCAGTGAAGTCCACAAAGCTGGCGCCGTTGAAGGTGGTTCCGACGAAGTCATCACCAACCACAACACCCAGTGCCGGCAGATCGCGGGAGACCACAACGGTCTGCACACCCGCAGCGTCTCGGCTGACCATGGCGTTATCCGTAAGCTCCCAGGTAGCGCGCGTGACACTGTCTTGGAAGAGGAAGGACTGCCAGAGGATCCGCTCGCGCTTGTTAGCCGCCTGTGACTGCTCAACAACATGGGCCTGCCAGAGGCCAATCGTCTCTGCGTCGTTAGTCAGGGGTACGATCTGGTATACGTCGTCACTCTTAGCAGCCTCAGCAGCAGCGATCCAACCAGCCGTGGTATCTTCTTGTACCTGGATGGCGTAGGCAGTGCTGCTCGCGTTTGAGAAGTAGAGCTCGGCGGCAAGACCTAGCGGGTTGTCCGGGATAGCCGGCCCCACGATGGACTCGTAGTTCTGGACGTTGATTTCCGTAAGGCCGACAAGGTCGTTACGAACAGTCGCATAAGAGACGAGGATGTCGCCGCGGAGGGCATCGCCAGACACCGTCTTAAGTACCGTGTAGTCAATATCGGTGACTACGTTGGGGACCGTGATGGACGCAGGGTTGATTGAGACGAGGTTGTCTGGGTCAACAAAGCTGATCATTCCTTGGATGGAGGCCGTCCCTGGGATGCTGTTAAGGCTGTCCGAGCGCTCCTGAACTTCAACCTGACTATCGCTGATGACACGCCGTACGACGTAGTCAGCCGGCTTGTTACCATTACGGATGGTGAAACCGAAGTTATCGATGGTGCCGCTGCTGGCGAGCTGATTAGCTGCGTTATGCGCTAGCGTGACGATAAGCTTATCAGAGGTGCTTGTGGGAACGGCCGTGACTCGGAACATCAAGGTTCCGGTGTCGCTGAAGACTAGGTCGTTAACCGCGACGCCGGTGCTGAAGTCCGCGTTAGCTGCGGTGATTAGTCGGTCGGAGTCTACTGCGACGTAAGCCCCGAAGTCCGTGACGTCTACGGTTCCTGCCAACGTACTTTCGGTGGCAGACACCGTGGCGAAGCCGCCAGACTCAACATCAACCGGGTTGAACCCAGAGATTACGTACGTGACGTTGTTGACCGCAATGGGGCCGGGGAGCTCACCAGCGCGGATCTCCTCGACAACGAGCTCGTTATCTGAGGTGACGGTCAGTACACGGAAGATGGGGCGGTAAATGCCGTCCGTATCCTGAATCAGGATGTGGTTGGTAGCCGCGACGCTCGCGAACGGGGTACCCGTCAGGTCCGTGAAGGTACGTTGCCCTGACCCATCTTCTGCGGTAAACTGTCCAGTACTTCCGGCCGCAGATGCTACCGGGGTGTACTCGATGATCTCGAAGGCGGCGCCGGAATCAGAATCCAGAGCGTCGGGGAGGACGTTGCTACTGAAGTCACGTGCCGCGAACTCACCGGCCGCGCTCGCAGATACTGAGTACATGGCGGGTACAAAGACGTCGTTCTCAGCAGTGAACACGACAAGCCCGGTACCAGCTCCGTCATAGACGGCCGCACCATCAGCGAGGGCTACGGCAGCAGCACCTTGGATAGTTACTTTCCGATCGGCGGCGGTGAGTTCGTAGGCACCTACGAGGTCGCCAGCACCTTCGCCGACAAACCCGAATAGCATACCCGCCAAGGATACGTTGGTTTCCCAGTTGTTGAACCGGACGACGTCGCCGCCTTTTACTCGAGTGCCTGACTGACCAAAGCCGCCGGCATCAATGAAGGCCTGGCTAGTGGCTTCAAGAATACGGAAGTCGTTGGCATCCTCAGGGTAGAGGCGAAGCTTTGACGCCTCCGTGTCGGCGATACCTTCCGGACCCTTACCAATACGGTAAGCAGTCAGCTCCGTGTCAGAAAGAACGTCTGTGACAAAGAATTCGGAGACGCCGTTGACTTGGATCCGATCACCGCGGCGAACTTGAGAGAAAACAAAGTCAGCGCTAGGGTCAAGGAACTGGCTAAACAGCTCTGGGTTCAGATCCGTAGCGCTTGTATTAAATTTGAAGCAACCCTCAGAGCTAGCAGCAATGCTGAAGTCGGCAGAGACGCCAGAAGGGATGTCGAAGCTAGGGGTTCCCGTAGCTAGGTCGTTGACGATAACCGAGTCAGTGATCTCGGCCGTTCCGAAGGAGCTGTTCACGAAGAACCGCGGCACTAGGTCCGGGTTGGCAACACCTGCCTCAACAACACCAGAGGTGAACCCAGGGAAAGGTACAGCTACCTCAGAAGTGCCGGAGGTCCAGTCGGCGATGCCTGCAGAGGCTTGGAAGACGATGTCCCGGTTTAGCCCGACAAAAAGAGCAGGTAGTGTAGTCGTCTGTACGTTCGGCGCCACAGTAACGCGACGTTGAGTTACGGTGAGACCAGGACGAAGATTAGATAGTGCCATTATGTATGTACCTTATTCCCACCCTGTGGGCTTGTTAACAGGATCTGCAAATATGCAGAGATCCCCGATAGTCACGGGGTAGGGGTCACCGGATATTTTACAGAAACCTTTTTGTATCTGCTCATTAGTAAGTGTAGTCGATTTTACCCACTGCAACCCTAGCGTAGTACGCGTTTCGAGGTCGATGCGGAACTGCTCAGCCTCGCCGCTGGCCTTGGTTAGCGAGGTCTCCCCAATAGCAGTACTTTCGATCTTAAAGATCAGGGAGCCGAGCCGGATTTCCCGCTCAAAGGCTTTGATACAGAAAGACACGGCCCATGCGATGTTCTCAGCTTCAATGTCGTTCTGCGCGTATACCGAGATAGGGATAGGAACAGAAAGGGTATCTGTCTTATGTCGCCTGGTGTTCGCTAGGCCCGAGTTGATGCCTTGGCCGAAGTCCCCCAAGGCGATGTCGCCCCAGGTGGCCATACCACGGCCAATAACGATCTGCGGTCGGCGAGCCACCGTCTCGTCATCATACCTATCGGTGATGAAGATACCGCTGTCATTAGCGATACCTCCATCATCGTCACAACGTAGTCGGTAAGGGTTGGTAGGAGAGCCCGGGAATATGTTCAAATCATCCTGCGCAAAGAAGGATGAAATCACGCAGATGAAAACCCGCCTCACATAGAGAAGCGGATTTCCAATGCGCGCCTGAGAGAACTCAGTGCCGAAGTCGGTCTCCCCAGCCATCTATTAACCTTTGCCGCGGACGCCCGCTTTTATTTTCTCTCCCATACCGTCTAGCTGAGCTTTAAGCGCCTTCTTACTACTGTAGTCCGTACCCGCGCCGACGCCTGCGCCGATGGCACCGCCGACTGCACTGCCTTTAGCAGCACCCATCAGTACGGACTTACGTTGCTCCGGGGGGAGTTTTGAGTTCTGACGCATGCGCTTAGCGGCGCCGACAGCGGCGCCCGCTCCTGCCCCGATAAGCGCCTTACTTCCGATAGGGGATTTTGCGGCGCTCGTCAGAACAGAACGAAGCGCGACTTTTTCGACACCCTCTTCGAGCTCAGCGCCACGGTCCGCGAATACGTCGCGGAAACCTTGCTGGAAGTTCTCATCGCCATAAAGGTCCTGGAGCGAGAAGTCCACGATGGTGGCAACCTTCTCGGTAACCTCCTCTTGAACGTCCTCCTGAAGAAGAAGCGGAACCTCCGCCTCCGCCTCCGGCTCGATTTCGGCGAAAGCGGCCTCGGTTACGGCCTCTAGTTGTGCGTCTGCTGACGCCTCTTTGGTGAAAGGGCTCGAAGTCCCTACGATCTCAGCGAGTCGCTGCTGAAGAGTGGATTCAGATGACATGTCTTAATACCTTACTTTATCAAATGTTGAGAAATCGAACTCTTCCCCATCAGTGCTCGACACTTTCCGGTGAGGGGTTCGCTTACGTGATAGGACCGGCTCCATCTGACTGATGTCAGGGATAGGGAGCTGGTGTTCGATGTCGGTCGTTTGGATAGCAAACCCGGAGGCGGTTTGATTAACCAAAGTTCTGTGGTGCTCTGCGGGAAAGATCTGCTGCACGCGGTACCGCGTGCCTCGATCAATTTCGTACACAAGGTCTTTAGGGCGGAGAACCGGGTAATTAGAGAATAACATCTCCACAGTAGCATCCTGCTCTAAACGGTCAGTAACTATGTTTTGACGAGTCTCGACGCCCATTTGGGCGAGCGTCAGGATGGGGCTGTGGTAACCACCAGCTACTCCTCGACCGAAACAGGAGTCGCAGTTGGATTGCGTAACCTTTCGCAAGATGGGATCCCAACAGTCAGGACACCGCTCGCCGGACCCAAGGAATTGATAAACCAGTACGGGGATCCCTGAGAGGCGGAGGACCGTGTTCATGTTCCGAATCAAGGTTTTAGCCTGAACACCTGCCTCGGAGTCAACACGTACAGGACCGTACTCGGTCTCCACCCCATCGACGTTAAGTACTAGTTTGTAGTAGGGAACGGACCACCGGTCAATGAGATCTGCGGCGGCGTCGTAGTACCATCCACGGGCGGCTGGTAGCTTGGCCAGCGGCTCGAAACCCGTGTTCTCAACCTCTGACCTGTATACCGTAACTGTGGCCTTCTCCGGCGCCGAGACCCCAAACGGAATGAACTGCCAGCCCACAATCTGTGCGAGGCTAGTTTGTTGTGCAACAATCAGGCAGTCCAGTTTACCGTTCACAATTACTTATTCTGCGTATCTCTGCGGGCCTTGAGCGTTTTGAGGTCTTCTGTGATCTCTCGATGCGCTTTACTCGCTCGGTAACCTTGACGGAATGCTTTAAGACCTGTCTCTTATACACATCTGACGCTGCCGACGATCTACTCTGTGTAG
>OJDV01000546.1_pt1 | contig 13238 bp, 12 predicted proteins | sample 1592911 | NCBI WGS metagenome assembly OJDV01 (sample SAMN05416860, study PRJEB24817) | seawater metagenome | isolation source: Sea water | place: Canada:Atlantic | collected 2013-11 | reverse complement strand
CGAGATTTCTGCCTGTCTCGTGGGCTCGGAGATGTGTATAAGAGACAGATACACAACTCTTAAATTATTTGAGTAATAATATATGTCATTAAAAGTTGATGAAACTGTACCAGATTTTTCTTTAGTTGCAGATAATGGAAAACCGTTTAAATTATCGAGTAAAATAAAAAATAAAGCATTATTGGTATTTTATCCTGGTGATGGTACACCGGTTTGTACTAGTCAATTTAAAGAACTTAGAGATGGTGCAAAACAGTTTGAAGATTTGGGTGTCGAAGTGATTGGGATTAGTGGCAATGACACAAACTCACATCAAGCATTTAAAAAGAAACATAATTTGCCATTCACTTTGTTATCAGATACAGAAGCACAAGTTTCAAAAGATTATGATTGTCATGGGTGGTTTGGTACAAAAAGGGGCGTATTCTTAGTGGATAAGGAAATGGTTCTTAAATATTCTCGCATAGAATCTGTGTCTATTTTTAAAAGAACAGTTTCAGAGTTGATTGAATCAATCAAAAAACACTCATAATAACTTTTCTATCAATTATGTAAAACTATTTAAGGGTGGTCGATACCACCCTTAAACTTTTCCGAACTTATCAATCAAATTTATCATCAAGCTTTCTTTGTATGGCAGATGTTATCACTGGTTTCATGGCCGTCATCAGAAAACCCAAAGTTGCAGAAAAGTGTATCTCATTGTGATTGATGGTCACATCACCTGAAATACCAGAACCAGAAAAAGAAATTTCACTTTCCCCATCATGTTCAATGGTTAATCCATAGTCACTGGCAATTTCTTCTAACATTTCTTCGGCTTTTTCCCAAGCAGTTTCCTTATCATAGCTGTGGCTGTGTAATATATGTATTGAACTCATAATTTTAGTATTCTGTTAGTTATTTTTAAATCTTACCTTTTAAAAGGTCATCGACCAATCCCATGTCTTTTTCTGATAATGGTTCCATTGATGGATACTGTGGCTCTAATTGTTGTAGCTCTTTAATTAATATCTCAAGTACCAATAAACGCATCAGGTCTTTATTATCTGCTGGGATAACATACCACGGATTGTCTTTATTGGAAGTATTTGCTAATAAATCATCGAAAGCATTTTGATAATCAGGCCATAATTTGCTTTCTTTTATATCACCAACACTAAATTTCCATTGTTTTGATGGAGTTTCATATCTTCTTATCAATCGGTTATGTTGTTCTTTTTGTGAAACATCTAACATGAACTTAATCACCTTAGTGCCCGAATTTTTTAGGTGCTTTTCAAAATCATTAATGCTGGTATAACGATTTTGCCAAAATTCATCATCCACAGGCGCATCAATTCCTTGTGAGGACAACCATTCCGGATGCACCTTGACAACTAAAACTTCTTCATAATAACTGCGGTTAAATAAAGTGATTTCTCCTTTTTTGGGCAACTGTTTACTGCACCTCCATAGAAAGTCATGTGCACTTTCTTCTTTTGATGGCTGCTTAAAGGAAACACTATTAACACCACCGATATCACATTTTGCAAATACGTTTCTTATAGTGCTGTCTTTACCAGCAGCATCCATGGCTTGAAACATAATTAATACAGCATGTTTGTTTTCTGCTTGTATTTTACTTTGTAATTTTGCCAAATCATTTTGTAGACTTTTTATTTTTTTCGGGTGCGAATCATAAAGGTCTTTAATCTGCGCTTGATTGGCTCTGGGTGAAGATGGGGTACTTTTAAATGAATCTAATTTCATAAATCTATATAGAATATAATTGATTGATAAATATTCTATCAAACTGTTAAAAAAAGTCTAAGTAATTACTTAGATACTGAACTATAATATTGTTTTAATTTTTTTGAAGCAGAGTGAGCAACATATTTCGTAAACTATTTCAGGTATACACTTGGGTTATTATTATGCCAATATCTTGGTTTATTACTGCTTTAGTTGCATTATTAACCATTATTTTTTCCTATTTAATTAACTCAAGATGGGCGAGTAAATGGATTGCTCCCTGGTGGGGCAAATTGATTATTTTCATTACCTTTAGCCGAGTTGAAGTTATCGGTAAAGAAAATATTATTAAAGGCCAATCCTATATAATCGTCTGTAATCACCAAAGTATCTATGACATGTTAGCTGTATATGGTTATTTGCCTGTAGAATTTAAATGGGTAATGAAACAAGAATTGCTCAAAATGCCCTTTGTTGGCGCATCTTGCAAAGCCTTAGGACATGTGTTTGTAGACCGATCAAATTCTGAAAAAGCCAAACAGTCGTTAATCCAAGCCAAAGATAAAATTACCGATGGTGTTTCTGCCTTTTTCTTTCCTGAAGGAACCCGAAGTGCAGATGGTCAATTAATAAACTTTAAAAAGGGTGCTTTTAGAATGGCAAAATCTCTAGAATTACCCATTCTTCCTATATCAATAAAAGGAGCCAATAAAGTCATGGCTGCTCATTCATTGGTCATATTTCCTCATAAAATAACCATGACAATCCACCCTCCAATCAAGGCAGAAGTTGTGAATCAAACCTCGGCGAATGAATTGTCCAGAATGTCAAAAACATGTATTGCATCGGGTTTATAAGTAATAAATGGCAAATATTGTTATATTTCACTTTATTTATGGCGACAAATTAAGCACTTTTGATACAATTGACATAATTAATAGAGGAAGTTAATTCTTTCAATGAACGAAGACCAAAGTACCATCAGTTCTAACCCAGAAAAAAAATCTTGGTTAGAGCGACTATCTCACGCCTTTTCAGGTGATCCCCAAAATCGTCAAGACTTATATGAGATTTTAAAGGAGGCACACCATAATAAAATCATTGACAATGATGCTTTGCACATGATCAAAGGTGCACTCAAGGTTTCTCATATGCAAGTCCGTCAAGTAATGATTCCGCGTGCACAAATGCAAGTCATTCCTAAAGATGCTGATATTGAAGAAATTTTAAAGATTATTGTTACCTCAGGGCATTCTCGCTTTCCAGTTGTGGGTGAAGGAAAAGATGAAATTGAGGGTGTCTTACTGGCCAAAGATTTGGTCAAGCATTTTTCAGGACCTAAAAGTGAGTTTGATATCTCAATGTTCTTACGTGAAGCAGTGGTTGTACCTGAATCAAAACGAGTCAATATACTCCTTAATGAATTTCGCACTTCAAGAAACCACATGGCACTAATCATAGATGAATATGGTGGAGTCGCTGGATTGGTTACAATCGAAGATTTACTTGAAGAAATTGTGGGTGAAATTGACGATGAGACGGATGAAGAAGAAGATCCATTGATTCAAAAAATTGATGAAAACAACTTCAAGATTAACGCATTGTTACCCATTGATGAATTTAATGAACATTTCAATAGTAAATTTAAGCACGATGAATTCGATACCATTGGTGGGATGATTGTTAACTCTGAAGGGCGTTTGCCAGAAATTTCTGAGGAAATAATCTTTAATCATTTTTGTTTTAAGGTCTTAAAAAGTGATAACCGCAGATTACAATTGTTACACCTCAATATCCTTTGAATAAATTAATATTGTCATTAATATGCCTGTGTTTACTTTCTTTAAATGCACAGGCCAATGTTGCATATGACAATGTTGAAATCCAATTGGTTACCATCAGCCCTGGCGAATATTATTGGTCAGCTTTTGGCCATTCGGCCATACGAATAAAATCTCCAACCTATGACAAGATGTTTGGGTTTGGATATTTTAATTTTGAAGATGAAGATTTCTTTATAAATTTCGCACAAGGCAATATGCAATACTTTTTGGGCGTTGTGGATTCAAAATATGAACTCGAAGGCTACAAAAAAGAAGGCAGAAAAACCACTATTCAACGGTTGTTGTTAACATCTATTCAAAAAAAACAATTGGTAGAAAAACTGGTGTTTTTATCAAAACCTGAAAACAGGTATTACCACTATGATTATTTTTTAAATAACTGTACTTCAAAGATCAGAGACATTCTTGATGAAGTCACCAATGGGGAAGTGTCATCACAGCTTAAACCAATTGAGACAGATAGCAGTTGGAACGATAAAACCTTTCCTGTGTCCAACCAAGCTTGGGTCAATCTTGGCATAGCCTATGCTTATGGTGTTCCTGCGTATGCAATTAAGAACAAATGGCAGTTATCAGTATTTCCTGAAGACTTAGCAGAGGATTTAAAACAATTAAAAACAGAAAGCAAATGGAACAGTGATTATGAAATTTATTACCAACCATCACCTTCTGAACTAGAAACCAAACAACAAAGCTTTATCAAAACCCATTATGCAGTAATATTAGTTATTGGATTTTTGTTAGTTGGTTTGTTATTCGAAAAATCATTTAAAGCAACCAGAATATTTTGGTTGCTAGTTCAAAACCTGATGGGAATAGGGCTATTTATGTTGTGGTTTTTTACCCAGCATGGTGTTGCTTATTGGAATATCAATTTACTGATCTTTTCGCCATTCGCCATAATGTTAATTTTTAATACATCATTTAAACCATTGTTAAACAAAATATTTTTGGCCTCTAACTTGTTATGGATAATCTTGGCATTGATTTATACAAACCTGTATTTGATTGGGTTTTGTTTGATCAACCTGCTTATTTGGAAAAATCATAAACAAGCGTAAGAGGCGCGTGGTCCGAATACCATTCATCCTTATAAACATCAGCAGATAATGCTTTAGCAGCCATGTCTTTTGAAGTGATGTGATAATCAATGCGCCAGCCGACATTATTGGCACGTGCATTGCCTCGATTTGACCACCAAGTGTAATTGTGTGGTTCTTTTTCTACTTCTCTATAAGCATCAACCAAATCTTCTTCATCAAATAACTTGGTTAACCATTCACGTTCCCTGGGTAAACAACCCGAATTTTTCTGATTGGCTTTCCAGTTTTTAATGTCAATTTCTTTGTGGACAATGTTCCAGTCCCCACAAATAACAAACTTTTTACCAGTGGCTTTTAAACGATCAAACTCTTGTTCCAACCTATCCATTGACTGGTATTTAAATTCTTGTCGAATGTCTTTTGCAGATCCAGATGGCAGATACAATGAAACCACAATTAATTCACCCAAATCTACTTCCAGCCAACGGCCTTCATTGTCAAATTCATCCCAACCAATACCCATCTTGACAGATAAGGGTTCAATTTTTGAATAAACAGCAGTTCCTGAGTAGCCTTTTTTAACCGCATCATGGTAATAACAATGGTAACCTTCAGGTTTAAAAATATCTGGAGTCAATTGGTGCTCTTGTGCTTTGGTTTCTTGAATACAAACAACATCTTGGTTTTCTTTTTTTATCCATTCAAAAAAACCTTTTTTGGCTGCAGCTCTGATTCCATTGGTATTGACACTGGTAATTTTCATAAGTCGTTTGTATTGATTAAAGGGGGTTATTATACGTATCTATTTTTAAAATATGATAAAATCTTGTTGTTTTTTAAAAAGATAATTTATGGATCAGCAATTACTAATAAATATTCTCATGTGGATAGTACCACTGTCTTTAGCCATCATATTACATGAAGTGGCCCATGGTTGGGTCGCTTATAAATTAGGTGATTCAACTGCTAAAGATTTAGGTCGATTGAGTTTAAACCCAGTGGGACATGTTGACCCCATTGGAACCATTGTTGTTCCGGGTTTATTGATGGTTTCAGGTGCCAGTTTCCTATTTGGTTGGGCTAAACCAGTCCCTGTCATGTTTCATAAGCTCAGAAACCCACGCAGAGACATGATTTGGGTGGCATTAGCAGGTCCTGGAGCAAACTTGATTATGGCAATTGCTTGGGTGTTAATATTTAAAATCTCGATTCAATTTATGGCACCACCGTCAATATCTTATACGTTTATGGAAGGTGTAATGATTAGAGGTTTGACAATTAATATTGTTTTGATGATTTTTAACTTGTTACCTATGTTACCTTTAGATGGTGGTCGAGTTTTACATGGGCTATTACCTAGAGAAATAGGAGATAATTTTGCTAAAACTGAACCCTGGGGAATGTTTGTAATAGTTGCATTACTTGCTACGGGCATATTATTCCCTATTATTTCTCCACTGATTGAGTTTTTAAGAAACACAATCTTTAACCTTATTATGTGATATTTTATTTATGACTATAGCAAAAAATTTTATACAATTAGCACTAAAGAAACAAGTCTTGAAATTTGGTGAATTTACCCTTAAATCAGGGCGAATCTCTCCTTACTTTTTTAATGCCGGTTTATTCGATGATGGTGAGTCTTTATCGTTATTGGGTGAATATTTTGCTCAGTCATTAGAGCAAGATGGTATCGAATTCGATATGCTTTATGGCCCAGCATACAAAGGCATTCCGATTGCTACAGCAATTTCAACCGCCTATTACAAATTGTATAACCGCAATATACCTGTGGCTTTTAACCGCAAAGAGGTCAAAGACCACGGAGAAGGGGGTGTACTCATTGGCGCACCATTAAAAGGCAAAGTGTTAATTGTTGATGATGTGGTTTCTGCTGGTACTTCAGTCAGAGAGTCTATAGACATTATTCAAGATAATGGAGCTGTTGTTGCAGGAATATCTGTAGCGCTTGATCGCCAAGAAAAAGGCCAAGGTGAATTATCAGCCATTGGTGAATTACAGCAACAATATGGTTTACAAACCGTCTCGATTGCTGGTTTGAATGACTTGATTGTTTTTCTAGCTGATGATGAAGACAAGCTAAGTATGGTTAAAGAATATAAGTCTCTTTACGGAGTTTAAACAGTAACAATTTGTATCTAGTTACTAGAAAACTATAAAACCACAGAGGACACAGAGCTCACAGAGGTAGAAAGAGATGATTTAACTGATATAGTTAATGGTCTTGATATTGATGTGCCCCAATAAATTGATTTCATTATAAGTTTAAAATATTAACCTCTGTGAGCTCTGTGTCCTCTGTGGTTTTAATATTTCTTGTGTATAATGATATTTTAAATATTTACATTATTTCACATTCTCGAATCGACTTAATTGATTTATTTTGTATGATTGTGCAGAACAGAATAAACTTAGACTAACCTAGATTTTTATCCCGTATTAATTTAAAAAACTGAATAATACCAAACATAATTGGTGGAATGGTAATAATGATTATAGTAATTGTCCGGTTACTGAGTGATTGTAAACCATTGTTTAAGACGAGAAATAGTCCATAAAACCACATAGATATTATAACTATCCAAACAATTAACATGGTTTTTTTAAATTTAGATCGCATAATATTCTTTTGGTTATTGGATTGAGTGAATTTAATTGTAACACATTACTTGTTGCCAACAAATGGCAGCCGATAGTGACCTTTCGCCTATTCAAATAGACACTTGCCAATGGTATAATTATAAGCAATGAATTTTTGGAGTAATTTATGCCAAGTGATCATACTTTTAAAGGAAACCTTGAGGTAGAAACCATACACATGTTGTTGGTAGGGTTAACAACATTTTTTGTTTTTATGGGTCTTGCTGTAGATATAGTAACAGAAAAAAGCATGCTGTTATGGCTTGTTTTTCTTGCGACTTCTTTTGTCTTATTTATATTCGGGATCATGGCCAAATATTTCCCAAAAGTTGTGATAGTGCTGGTTTTGGCTTTGTTAACTTGTATTAGTCTTTATGGTATTTTCTTTTTATTCGTTGAAGACAATGAAATGATGCTCCCACAATTATTTACCCTTTTTATATATGTCACTGTCATGGGTATAATCAATTATTCAACCTTAATAAAACAGGTCAGTGGATCAGTGGTTGATATGGATATTAAAGCCAGAAAAACAAATAAGATGACCACATATTCAAAATTAAGACGCAGAAAAAGCAGGCGTAACAGCACGCGTTCACATACGACGACTCATGTTAAATCTGGAGCTTATCGTAGTTAAGTTGTTGAATTAGTCAAAACCATCAGTAAAAATAATATCACAGCTGACTAAACCGTAATATTCGAAAGCACCCATGTCAATTTCACCGGAATAAAGACGTTTTTCAACATATTGATGGCGTGTGTATTTTTTTTGTAACAATCAGTCGGTTATAAATAACACTGCCGATTATTCACTGAGTTAGAATCTCATAGTGAAAGATTAGAAAAAGCTTCAATAATTGCGATAATGGGAGGTTTAATGTTGTATAAACCCTTAATAACATGGGATTCTCTGATTCAAGGAAAAATATTCAATCTATATGTATTAATTTTTACTATTATATAGCAAAATAGGTGCAATTGAGTCATTTTTAAATTGAGAAGTAACGTGGTTAGAAATTTTATCGTCTTTTTTATTTTATTGTGCAATTCACAAATTGTCACATCTAATTCAAATTTGGAAAAATATGACCCATTGTCAGAAAAAACCCCCTCCTATGCCATCAACCGGTACCAAAAAGATTTTGAGCTGAGTTTTAAACAAGGCAGCATTAAAATTATTAATCATTATGGCGATGTTGTTATAAAAAACACAACACAATCGATGGTGGGTGTATCTGCTGTGGTTCAAGAAATTGGTGATGATCCAGCCATACATGAGTTAGATGTACAAACTAAAAATAATGCGCTTATGTTTGAGATTAAGTACGTTAATTCTGATTTAAAGAAGCACAAAAAATCAAAATCTCAATTTCCAATAGGACGCGTTGATTTGGTGTTATTTATACCTGTGGAATATCAAATAAGTGTTCAAACTACCATCGGTAAAATTGATTTCAAACGGGTAAAAAATCCAATAAAGGCTCAGTCAGTATCGGGAACCATTAATGCTTCTTCCTACTATGATATTCAGGTGGAATCAAAGAGCGGGGCCATTAAAGTTTTTCCTGTCGGAGTCCAATGGGATAAAGGCATTCATCTGAAATCCATGTCAGGAACTATTTATGCCATTATTCCTGTTAAGTCGAATGTCAAGTTGGATGTTAAAACAAAAGGAACAGTTAAAAGTCAGTTGGATTCTATTAAAGAATGGACTGATATTGCGAGTAATTTTAATAAATCATTTGGTAAGAAGGGAAAGCCTTATCGTATAAAAAGTAAAAGTGGTGCAGTGTATTTAAGCCCACATGAGTTAGTTAAATAATTTTAATAGAAAAAAGAGTAAGGGTGAGAGAAATGAAAATTCAAAATATAAAACAAATCGTTTCATTTGTGGTTTTAATGACATGCATATCACTGGTTTCTGCTGAAACTGAAAAAGGCGATATTATTTACACCGATAAGGGTGTGCCGATTAAATTTGGTTCGGTTGTTGTCAGCGAAGCCATACCGACTTTAACAAAGATTCCAGCTAGAGATGCCCCTACTATTAGAAAATGGAAGCCTGGAGATCCCATTAAAGAAATACCAAGAATTCATTGGAATCAAGAAAAAGCAGAAAGATTATCACAAAAATCAAACAATGGACATTTGCAACAACCAGATCCTTTGGTTGAGAAACAAGCTAATAGCCCTTCTTTTCGTAGTCCAGATCCTGGTAACATATCCATGAATGGGCAGGGTTTTTCTGGTGCTAATCCTCCTGATACGGTTGGTGATGTTGGCATTGATTATTATATTCAGGCCATCAATAGCAGTGGTTCATCTGTTGTTATTTACAATAAGATTGACGGCAGTATAGCCACAGGACCTTTTTCAATGGAGTCACTGGGAGCTGGTAATTGTGCCAACGGATTAGGTGACCCTATTGTTTTATTTGATGAAATAGCAGGCCGTTGGATGATATCCGAATTTTCTAGTTCAGGTAATCAACTCTGTGTTTATATTAGCCAAACAGGTGATCCAACAGGACTCTATCACTCTTATGCCTTTACTGCAGTTAACAGTTTTCCAGACTATCCTAAATATGGAGTGTGGCCAAATGCATATTACATGGGTTCTAATGAAAGTTCACCAACACTTTATGCCTTTGACAGAGCCAATATGTTGCAAGGAAATGCTGCAACATTGCAAAGTTTTAATGCTCCAAATTTATCAGGATTTGGCTTTCAAATGGTAACACCAGCTGATTTGGATGGATCAACACCCCCAGCTAGTGATGCTCCAGGGTTGTTTTTGCGTCACAGAGATACTGAGTCTCATGGCGCAGGTGCTTGTCCCAATGCCGGAACAGGTGATTGTATCGAAATTTTTGAATTTGATGTGGATTGGGCGACTCCAGGAAATTCAAGTCTAACAGGCCCTACCATGATTGAAGTGACTGACTTTGATTCGGATTTATGTGGCTTAAGTTCATTTAATTGTTTTCCTCAGTCTGGATCGGGAACAACTTTAGATCCTTTAAGAGAAGTGATGATGTGGCGTGTGGCTTATCGAAATTTTGGTACCCATGAAACCTTAGTAGGAAATCTCGTCACTGATGTTAATGGTAATGATCGTGGCGGTATTCGCTGGATTGAATTAAGAAATACTGGACCTGGTTGGACTTTGCATGATGAAGGCACTTTTGCACCTGATGCTGAAAGTCGCTGGATGGGAAGTGCCGCTATGGATGAAAGTGGTAATATTGCTATTGCTTATAATAGATCTTCATCCTCAACATTCCCATCATTGGCTTATACTGGCCGATTAAGTACAGATCCTGCTGGAACAATGGGAACCGAACAAACAATAGTGGCAGGAACTTCCCCAAATGGCAGTAACCGTTGGGGTGATTATGCGGCGCTGTCTATTGATCCTGCTGATGGGTGTACATTTTGGTTTACAGGTCAATATTCACCTGCTTCACAATGGGGAACATACATAGCAAATTTTTCATTTCCTGAATGTGGCGCTTCTGGCTTCACAATGAATGGGTCTAATTTAACGCAGTCAGTTTGTGTCAATCCTAGTGCTGACTTGAATACAATAACATTAGATTTAGCGCCACTAAATGGTTTTTCTGAATCGGTAAGTTTTGCTTTAGATCCAGCTTTACCTACGGGATTTACCTCCTCAGGTGGGTTTACACCAGGTTCATTAACCCCACCTGGTTCAAGTACAATCGATATTTCTATCGATAATAGCGCAGCTACAGGTGTGAATAATTTTCAAATTACAGGCACATCCACTTCGGCCAATAAGTCTGTTGATGTTTCAGTTTTTGTTACCAATGGTATTCCTGCTCAAACAACTCTATTAAGTCCTGCGGATTCTTCTACTGCTTCATCATCACCAACATTTAGCTGGAGTGCAGTAGCGGATACTGCAGATTACACACTTGAAATTGCAACTGATGCGGGATTTGCTAATATTGTTTATTCGACAACACAGTCTGGAACTAGCTTAGATTTACCCGTGGCTTTAGCCGCTAATACCACTCACTATTGGCGTGTAACTGCCAATAATGGCTGTGGATCTGGAGTTGTCTCTACTACTTTTAGCTTTGATACTCCGACATTAGTTTGTTTTAATACACCTACATCCATACCAGATAATTCAGCAGCTGGTGTGACTACTACTATCAATTTTGGTAGTTCTGGTAACATCACAAATCTATTAGTTACAGCGGATATAACCCACACATATACTGGAGATTTAATCTTTAGCCTAGAGCATGAAAATTCAGGTACGACTGTCTTATTAATGGATCAACCGGGTGTGCCTGCTTCAACATTTGGTTGTGCGTCTGATAATGTCAATACAGTTTTTGATGACTCTAGTATTAATATTGTAGAAGATCAATGTAATGGAACACCTCCAGCAATTGGACCGGATTCATTACCAGAGCAGGCATTGTCAAATTTTAATGGTATCAATTCTACAGGTAACTGGAATTTGACAATATCTGATAATGAAGGAGCTGATACTGGGCAAATTAATGAATGGTGTTTAGATTTTACATTAGCAGTATCAAATGATCCAGCAGTAGCCAATGATGATTCACCTGCAGCTATTGATGAAGATTCAGGTGCCAACACAATTGATGTTCTATTCAATGATACAGATACGGAATTAGATCCATTCGTGGTCATTGCCAAAACGGATGGTACAAATGGTTTAGTTGCGATTACTAATGCTGGTGCAAATGTGAGTTATACTCCTAATGATGATTATTGTGGACCTGATAGTTTTACTTACACCATTACTGGTGGTGATAGTGCTTCCGTAACTATTGATGTAACTTGTGTGGATGATGCACCGACGGCTGTTGATGATGGTGAAACTGTTGATGAAGATTCTAGCAATATTTTTATTGATGTTCTAAATAATGACACCGATGTTGATGATGGGCCAAAAGAAGTAATAGCTGTAGGTTTTGCAACAGTTGGTTCAGCTTCATTTACTGCAAGTGGAGTAGAATATTCAATAGATTCTAATTATTGTGGACCTGATAGTTTTACTTACACCATTACTGGTGGAGATAGCGCAACCGTAACTATTGATGTGACTTGTATTGATGATCCAGCCATGGCTAATATCGATATTCCTGCAGCCATTGGTGAAGACAGTGGTGCTAATACTATTGATGTACTAGATAATGACTCCGATGTTGAAATGGATCCATTTGTGGTTACTCTCGTGAGCAATGGCAGCAATGGTTCGGTTTTAATCGCTAATGCTGGGGCGGATGTTAGTTACACTCCAAATAACGATTATTGTGGTCCCGATTTATTTAATTACACCATTACTGGTGGTGATAGTGCTTCCGTGATTATGGATGTCGCCTGTGTAAACGATGAACCAAACTTTGCTAGAGATGCAATGGTCTATGTGAAATTATCAGATACAGGCAGTCCGTTAGAAGAAATTGTGGCCTGTCAATTTGATATGGGCCCAGATAATGAAGATTTAACTCAAAATGTGAATGACTTTATGGTGAGCATTGATTCTGATCCAAATGGAATACTTTCATCAGTTGATGTGTTAAATGATGGCAGTTTGTCTGCAACTTACAGCGGAAACCAAGGCCTTGCCACTATAAGTTTAACGTTACAAGATGATGGTGGAACCGCGAATAGTGGAGATGACAGTGTCACTCAACTATTCAGTATTGAAGTTCAAGATACTATATTTAGAGGTAGTTTTGATGTAGAAACCTGCCCACAACCACTTTAATATAGAAGACCATTTGATAGTTTTAAAAGCCACTTTGATTATTAAGGTGGCTTTTTGATACGTTGTATTCAAATATTAAAATTAACAATAACTAATTTTCTGAAATCAGCGAGGTCAAAATCAGCAATGGTGCCGGTCTTGTGCCTGTCTCTTATACACATCTGACGCTGCCGACGAT
>OJDV01000544.1_pt1 | contig 13265 bp, 14 predicted proteins | sample 1592911 | NCBI WGS metagenome assembly OJDV01 (sample SAMN05416860, study PRJEB24817) | seawater metagenome | isolation source: Sea water | place: Canada:Atlantic | collected 2013-11 | reverse complement strand
GAGATTTCTGCCTGTCTCGTGGGCTCGGAGATGTGTATAAGAGACAGTCATAATACAATGAATACATGGTTACCATCAATACATTGTGGATTATATAATTATGATAATTTTATTAAATGGTTAAATATAATTGATAATACTGATGAATTATTAATAATTAATAAAAAATATCCTATTTTATATCCAAATTGGGGAGGTGAGTTATTACAAAAAAAAATTTATGAATATTATAATATTCCTATTAATAAAAATTTTACACTTCATTTATATTATTCATTAATAAGAATTAATAGTTAATTTTTATTAAATTATTAAATGAAAATAAGTATAATTGGTTCAGGAGGTCATTGTAATTTAATCATTTCATTAATTGAAGAAGTCTATGGTATAAATTCAATTGAAAATATTTATGATGAAGATATTAATAAAATTAACACATATTTATATAATATTAAAATCAAAAATTTTAATGAAATTAAAAATAATGAAAATATGATTATTGCAATTGGTAATAATAATGTTAGAAAAAATATTAATAATAAATTAAAACATAAAAATATACAATGGAAAACATTAATACATCCATTTACATATATTAATAAAACTTCTGTAATTGAAGAAGGGTGTATTATTTGTGCAGGAGCAATAATACAACCAAATGTAAAAATTGGTAAACATTCTATTATTAACACAAATAGTAGTATAGATCATGATTGTATTTTAGAAGATTATACACATATTGCTCCAGGTTCAACATTATGTGGTAATATATTTATAAATGAAGGAACATTTATTGGAGCAGGGTCTGTTATAAAAGAAAAAATATTAATAAATGGTAAATGGAATATAATTGGTTGTGGTAGTGTTGTTATTAAAAATATTGATAAAAATAAATCAATATATTACGGTCATCCAGCAAAATATATAAAATAATATTATAATGTTAAAAATTGGTGTTTTTTCTCCATCATATAATGAAAAAAATATAATTGAATGGATTGATTATCATATAAAATGTGGTTTTGATAAAATTATTGTATATGATGATCAAAGCGATATTCCTATAAAAGAATTATTAGATAATAATACAGAAATTGATAAAAGTAAAGTTTTTATTTTAGAAAATTTTATTGGTAAATATTTATTAGGAACATATAAAGATGGAACTAAAGCTCCTTGTTCTAATTTAAGAAGTGATTATTTTTTTAATAAATTAAAAATGTATATTAATGATTTAGATTATTTATTATCAATTGATATTGATGAATATATTTATTTGGGTAATTTTAATAATATTCATGATTTAGTTAAATATTATGAACCATTTGATATTTTATATTTTTATTGGAGAAATTTTAATTCAAATATAAAAATGAATGAAACTAATAGATTAATTGATATTTTTACTGAATCAGATGAAATTAGATTTTGTGGAAAATCTATGGCTAAAATTAAATCAATTAAAAGTCAAACTTCTCCACATACATTTGATCCAATAAATAAAAATATTATTTTTTATCCAAATGATAATTATAATTTTATACAAAAAGATGTATATAATATATATCATAATAATCTTAAACATTCTGGAATTTCACAAGATAAATTAATTGAATTTAATAAAAAAAAAAATAATGGAAATAATCCTTATATAGCACATTATTATAATCAAGATATTAAAACCTGGTTAATTAGAAGATGGATTGAAAGACCTATTTTAATAAAAAATACAAAAATAATGAATACCTATCATTTTTGTAAAGCATATGGATATAGTAAATTTTTTTATAAATCATTAATTAACAACACTTATTTTGGACTTCAAAAAGATAAAATTGATTATTATGTTGATTATATATATAATAATAATAATAAAGATAATAATGATATACTAAATAAACATGATAATAATATTATAGCTCAAGAAACAATTAATGATATAAGTAAAATATGGTGGAATTATTATAATAATCAAAAAATAGAACAAAATTTGGATATTTTAAATTTTTATATAACAAAAAAGTAGGCTATTAATATTTTTTTTTAGTATAAATTATTATGAGAAGTAGAATATGTAAATTAAATAATTATATAATTATAACAAATATGAAAGTTATGTATTCATCAATAAATATGATAGATAATATTATACCATTAAGTGAAAATATACAAATTAATAATAATGATATTATTTTTTTATATAGAAATACTTTAGATAGAATAATATCTTGTTTTTTAAATTGGTGTTTTAGAAATAAAAATAGAATTGGAATAATGAAATTTTTAACACAAATAGATAATTTTAATTACAAATTATTTTGTGATTTAATAGATAAACAAAATTTAATTGAAAGTTTTAAAATGTTTATTGAATCTATAAAATATATTATTAATGATAATCATTTAAAACCTCAATCCTTAATATTAAATTATTTAAATATTAAAAATATTAAATATTTAATTAATATTGATAATAATAATGATTTAACGTTATTTGAAAATACAATTAAATATAAATTACCAAAAGTAAATTGTTCTATTTGTGAAGATAAAATTTTATTAAAACATTTTTTATTAAATACAGAAAATAAATATTATTATAATATAATTCAAAATTTATATAAAGATGATACTGAATATTTTTTGAAATATAATATAATTTTATAACATAATTTATTTATAATAATTTTTATTTATTATTAAAATGATTGAAACAAGTTTTGAATATCCAAAAGATATTGGTGTTTTAAATTGTGATTATGTTGAAATGGATGGTAGTAATGAAAATGATTGTTTATTAAATAATACTAATAAAAATCCATATGGAACAAAACAACAAAATGAAAAAACACTTTTTGAAAAAATTAAACTTTTTTTTCAAAAAATTTATATAAAAATTATTAATTTTATCTACCAATAACAACCATCTTCTATTTGTTTATAATTTTCTGGCTTATATTTATCAGGTATATCCGTAATAATATAAGAACTAAAATCATCTATATTTTCATTTTCATATAATAATTTATTCCCAGAATTATTTTTTTCTCTTTTACCAAATATACCAAACATAATTGGAAGATTACCACCTATATAAATAGCATCCTTACCTATTTCATTTATATAATTTGATATTATACCAGCATCTGCTCCACAAGATAATAACGCTATATCAAATTCCATATCTTTTATTTCATTCTTTATTTTTTCTAATGTTTCAAAACTATTATTATCTGGACCACTATTCATAAATTTATACGGAAATTTATAATATACAAAATTTGTATCTTTATAAATATTATTATATAATATATTAAAATTATTATTATCAACTTGCTCTTTAATTAATTCACTAAATGGAGTTATTAATAATACTTTTTTATTTAAAATATATGATTTTATTGTTTTTAAATAATATATAAATCCATTTTCTACTAATAAATCAGCATTTAAATATTTTCTATATTCATCCATATACTTAGATAAAACTGTTTTCTCAAAGCTTTTAAAAAATGGAATATATAAAATATCACTATCCCTATAACTTTCTAATAAATTACTTATATAAGTCTTTAAATTTATTGTATAATCATTTAAAGTATATCTTGACTTTATTTTTACACTTTTATCATAATAACCAGCTGTTTTGTAAATCCAATCAATATATGTTTTTTTATGGTTATTAATACTTTTTAATTCTTCATTATTATAATCTTTTTTAAGTATTTCTTCTAAAAAATATATATATGTTAAACAATTTTCAGTATTCCCTAATCTTTGTAATTTCATAAGTTATTATAATTATTAATTATTAATTTTATTTAACAATTCAAATATTAAATTATAATAATTATCAATTATATTTTTTATTTCATCACTTAATACTAATTTTTTAAAATTAATATATTTTTCATTATATATTTTATAACTACTTAAATTAGAACTTAATAAATTATTATTTATATTAAATATATTTTTCAAATAATTATTATTAATTAATTTATCAAAACTTAATACATATAATTTAATTAAATTATTTTCATAATAATAATAATTATCTATAATTTCCAAATTATTAATAATATCATAATCAAATATTTCATCTATTTCAAATAAACTTTCACTCATTCCAGGTAATCCTTTTCTTACTATTTCATTTTCTCTATTAAATAAATATTCTTCTTCTTCTCTTTTATAATTTAATATTTTATTACAAAATATATCAAATAAAAAATCCAAATTATTTTTATTAATAAATGTATTATTTTCATCAACATTTAAAAATGAAACTTGATCACTATGAAATGTTTGAAAAAAACTTGATTTTAATCTATCAAACGGATTTCTCAAAATAGTAATAATTACTAATTTTTTTTTATTTTTTTTATTATAACCATAACAGTAATTTTTAAAATTAATATAATTATTTTTATCTATTGTGTGTAAATGTGTTGTTAAAAAACTATTATTATTTAATGTATTTTTTAATGATTGAGAACAAGTTTTATGTGATGAATATATCAAATAATCAATATTATTATTAAACATAAATATTAATTTTATTTTTATAATTATTTTTTTACTTAATTAATTCAATTATTCTATCAATATCACTATTTTTCATATCAATATTACAAGGAATACATAATATATTATTAAAAATATTTATACTGTTTTTTGTTTTTTTTAAAGGAAAATAGTATTTTCTACAAAAAATATTATTTTCTATTAATTTTAATCTTATATTATCATTGTATTTTTTAAAAACTATACAAAAACATGATATTACAATTTTTTTATCATTAAATGAAATAAATAATTTATATTTTTTATTATTTTTTGATTTTTCTTTAAAATAATTATATAAATTTATATGTTTTTCAATTATATTTTTGTAATTATTTTTTAAATATTGAATAATATAAACTGCACTTATATCACTCATTTTATAATTATTACCCTCTCTTAAAAAATATTCATCATCATTATAATTAATTCCAAAATTAGTTAATTTTCTTACTTCGTTTTCATATTTATTATCTACTATAATTGCACCACCTTCACCAAATCCAAATGGTTTTGTGTGATGAAAACTTATAATACTTCCTATACCATAATTAATTACATTTTTTCCTTTATAAAATGTATATGAAGTTGCAGCATTATCAAAAATTAAATATTTATTATTTATTTTAGCCCAATTTATATATTTATCAATATTAACTACATTTCCAAATATATTTGTTACAATTATACCATTTATATTTTTACCAACTTTTTTTAAATCTAATCCACCTTCTTTATCAATATCTATTATTTTTGTATCTTTTAATGTTCCTTGACAAGATGGTGGAAATGTAAATGATTGTGTAGCCCATTTTATTTTTTTATTTTCTTTTAATTCAATTGCAGAAGCTAAACATTGTATTCCTAATGAAGCATTTGCTACACATATTATACTTTTATCATTTTCTATTTCAAGTATTTCTTTTAAATATTTTTCTAAATATTTAACATTAGGTCCATAATTTGTAAATTGATTATTATTAATTGACAATTTTAAAAATTCATCAATTATTTTTACATCAATATTTTTATTTGATATCCAATTAACAGTTTTCATATATATATATATAATAAATATAAATGAATTATAAATCACAACAAAATGAAGATAAAATTTTATTTACAAAATATTTTTCAAAAATTCAATTAAATGAACCTATTTATTTTGAAGCTGGAGCAATGGACGGAATTTTTTATTCTAATACATATTTTTTTGAAAAATCACTAAATTGGAAAGGAATTTTAGTTGAACCTAATCCATATAATTATAATTTATTACATAAAAATAGAAATAATAATAATAAATTTTTTAATAATATTATTTCTAATGAAAAAGATGAATTAGAATTTATTTATTATAATTGTCATTCTTTAAGTGCTGTTTCAGCTGTAACTAATACACTTCCTAAAAATAATTATATAACATATTTTAATAATGATGATAAGTGGCAAAATAATTTAAGAGATAAATATTTAAAAAAAGAATATATAAAACCAAAATCTCTAACTGATATAATAAAAGAAAGTAATTTTGATCATATTGATTTTTTTAGTTTAGATGTTGAAGGTCATGAATTAAATGTTTTATTATCTTTTGATTGGTCTATTCCAATTAATACAATTCTTATTGAAAATAATCAAGATACTAAACAAATTTTAGAATTATTAATTAGTAAAAATTATTCATTAATTGAAACTATTGGATGTAATAATTTTTTTATTTATAATCCATTTATTCAAAAACATAATCTTAAAGTTTAGAATATTTTTTTGTATATAATACTTTATATATTTCTAATAAATTCCACTCCTTTTTATCAAATTTATATTTATTCAACATAAAATATTCATCATAATTTTCATATTTAATACTTTTTTTACTATCTATTTCATCTATTAGTATTTCACTTTTATCTTTATCATCTACTAAATAATTTTTTTTTGTAAATACCTCTAAACTTTTTATTAAATTTATCAACTCAATAAATTCATCTTTTACAAATACTTGTATATCTTCATATTTATATTTAGGAGCTTCCCAAATCTTATCCCACTTTTTCTCAAAATATAATTTATTATCACCTGTTGATACATTATAACTTCCAATTGTCGCACTCTCCTGATGATACACAAATGAACCATATGAATAATAATTATTATTATTCTTATTATATAGTTGTAATTTATATTGTAAATCATCATCTTCCCATCCACCTCTTCCATAATTTACATCCAACATTCCTATTTTATAAAATAAATCCTTTTTAATTAAAGGACCAAAAAAAGGACACACTTTATTTTTATAATATTTATATAATTTATTATGTTGTAAATATTTCGCTTTCATTTTTAAATCATTTATATCATCAAATATTAAAAATTGTTTTACTTCATTTCCACAATTATTTGTCGTTGGAGATATTACACCCGCATTATCATCTTTTAAATATGGTTTTATTAATGGATATAACCAATCACTCATACAATATGTATCATTATTTAATAATACTAAATAATCACCTGAAGAATATAAAGCTCCAATATTCATACCCTTTGCAAATCCATAATTTTCCTTATTATTTATTACCTTAACTTTATTACTTTTTTTATATTTTTTTAACTTTTCTTTCGTATTATCACTTGAATTATTATTCACAATTATTAATTCATAATTTTTGTAATTTGTATTCTCAAAAATACTATTAATACACTGTTCTGTTAAATCCCAATTATTATAACATAATAATACTATCGATATTAATGGTGTTGAATTAATTACAATTCTTTCAAAATTATCTACTCTTTCATCCCAACTATTATTTCTTGCAAATTCAATTCTCTTTTCCTTCAACTCACCATTTTCATTTAATGAAACTTTAATATTTTCTATAAAATTATCATATGTTTTTGAAACATAATATAATTCATCATTTTTTAATGTTAAAACATCTGGCATTTCTGTCATAACTACTGGAATACCCATACTCATCATTTCATATAATTTTACCGGATTACAACACTCTATCAAAGGATTTATACAAAATGGTATTAAACCTACCGACACATATTTTAAATAAAAACATAACTCTTTATATGGTATTTCACCTAATAATTTTACATTTTTATATTTATTTAATCTTTTTATTCTATTTGTTCTTTCAGTATCATTACAATATACAAATCCAATTATATATATTATATAATCACTAAATTCTTCTACTACTCTTTCCATTAAATCTATATCAAACCAATCTGAAACAGCTCCATAATAACATATAACCTTTTTATTCTTTTTTATTAATTCAATATTATTAAAATATTCAAAATCACAACCATTCCTTATTAATTTATAATTTTTAACATCTAATTTTTCACCTAATATAGGACTTGACATTATTAATCTATCACAATTAATCAACAATTTTTTTTCACAATTTATTATTACCTCTGAAATATTTCCAAAACCATCGTGATAATCAACACAATCATATATTATTTCTGTATTATTTATATACTTTAATAATTGATACCAAAATGGATTTGCAATATATGAAATAAAAAAATTAAAATTATATTTCTTTTTTAAATCATTAATTGACTTTATCAATTTATTAATATTCTCTTTATTTAATTTACTTGTATAAATACTCACATCATCATTACAATTTAAATTTATTTCTATTAAATTTTCATTAATATTATTTTCTAAAAATTCTTCATTAAATCTTGTTCTAACATAGAATACTTTATAGCCTCTCTCAGCCATAATTCTACACATATGTTGATTTCTCTGTATTCTAAAATAATAATCAATCATTGAAAAAAATATAATTACCGGTTTTTCATAATTATTAATTATTTCCTTATTTAATACACTATTGTTTATATTTTTTAAATATTCTAAATTTAAATCATAAATATTATTACATTCTATACTTTTAGAATATTTATGTAATTCTATCGGTATTGTTTTTTTTATATTTTCTTCATATTTATTAATATCAATTTCATCTAATTCATAATCATCTTTATTTTTATTTTCTAAAATTGAATTATAATAAATAGAATATTTTATTTTTTTATCATTCATTAATAATAAAATAATTTCTAAAAAAAAAATATATTTTTAACACAATATTCTTTTAATCTTTACCCAAGAATATCCATCACCAAAAGGACACTCTTTATCGATTTCATAATTATTCATAAATTCATCTACATAATATTCTAATTTGTTTATACTATCACATAATACACCATAATTTTCTAACACTTCTGGTCTCTCTGTTGTTTTTCTACAAATAACTATTTTCTTTTTTAAAAAACTACACTCCTCTTGTATTCCACCACTATCACTTATAATAAATTTACATTCTTTTATTAAATCTATTAAATTATTATGACTTACTGGTTCAATCACATTTACCTTTTTTAATATATTTCTATGCTTTATTACATTAGGATTTGGATGTATCGGTAATATAAATTCTATTTCATTGTATTTATTAGCTATTTTTTCTAATTCTTTAAACCATAAATCCATCACATTATGATTATCTCTTCTATGAAGTGTTATTAATATTTTATTTCCATACTTTATATTATCCCTATTAATATTATCTAAACCCGTATTACCCACAACATAAATATTCTCTTTTATATTCTCCTTAATTAAATTCATTTTATTTAATTCCGTCGGACATAAATGAATATCGGTTATTCTACTTATTAAACATCTATTCATTTCTTCTGGATATGGATCTAATTTATTATAACTTCTTAATCCAGCCTCTAAATGAATTACTTTTTTATTATTATTAAATGCAGATAAAGCTATACTTAAAGCACTTGTCGTATCACCCTGAACTAATACATAATCAATATCATTAAAAATATTATCTTTACATAATATATTTGAAATAATATTATTTAATCTATTATCTGTTAATTCACTTATATTAATAATATAATCTGTTTTTATATTTGATAATAAATCTTTATGTTGTTTAATATAACAAGTTTTTATATTATCTAAATTTTCAATTAATGATTTAACTTTTATATATTCAGGTCTTGTTCCAAAACATATTAATATTTTCATATAATTAAGATAATATTATTTTTAACATAAAAATACTTATTATAAAAAAATATTAATTTAATATTTATATTTATTATGAAAAATACATTAACATATATTATAATTATACTTTCACTAATAATATTATTTTGTAATTATACTAATATTGAATATTTTAATAATAATTCTTTTGATTTTACTAAAGGTAAAATTATTAAAATAAATAATAATAATTTTAATAGTTTTATTTATAAAATTAATAATATTAAAAATAACAAACAATTTTATCAAATTCTTAAATCTAATATTGGTGATACTAATGAAGATAATTTAATCTATGAATATTATGTTGGATTATACATCAATAAATTTGTTAATAAATTTCCTTGTTTTATTAAAACATATAACATCTTTCAATATAAAAATAAAGATATTTGGGAATTATTTAAAAATAGTTATGATTTAGAAAGTAATATTCTTAATACTTCATTTAATAATATTAATAATATTAATGACTTAACTTGTAATAATTATATTGCTATTCTATTAGAATATGTTAATAATTATATTCCATTAAAATATAAATTATTAGATACTCATTTTATTAAAAATGAATTAATCTTTGTTTTATTCCAAATATTCTTTCCATTATACACTTTAAATAATACATTTTCACACAATGATATTAATTATAATAATATTCTTTTACAAAAAGCACCAGATAATAAATACATAAATTTCCATTATATTTTAAATGATAATTTTGAAATAAATTTTAAATCTCAATACACTGTTAAAATTATTGATTACGGTAATACATATTTTTATGAAAATGAATATAATAATACTTTACAATTATATGAACTTTTTTGTTCCAAAACAGAATGTGATAATGATTGTTATAAATATTCAACTACTGACTATTATAAAAAACATATAATTGAAAATTATCTAATTGAAGATATTATTTTATATTGTAATGAACAATTTTTTAACAATAAAAATATCATTTTTTTAAAAACTATAACCGAACATAATATTAATAATATATATAATACATTATTACTTAAATTACAAAAAACAACAATTTCAAAACATAAAACATTTCAAGATATATATATTTATCAAAATGGTGATGATATGAAATATATTTAATAATTATAATAAATACTCATTTCTTAATTTTATCTGTTCCATTATATTTTTATCTTCAATATTATCCATTTTTTCAATATATTTATTTTTATTATTACATAAACAATAAACATAAAATATATCTCTTATCTTATTTTCCAATCTTATACTAAAATTGTATTCATTTATAATACATAACTTTTTAATATTTTTCTTAATATCATTATCTAAATATTTATATCTATCCATTTTTAATCTTTCATTTATCTTATTTAATAATTCTAAACTTATCTTCATTTTTATCTTATTTTTTTCAAATATATCATTATAACGATATGATAAAAATTTATAATCTATCTCTTTAAATAATTTATTACTTATTATTAAAAAACAACTTCTTAACCAATACTCAAAATTATCTTTACCAATATTATACTTTTTTCCAAAACTATCAACATTACCCACACATATTTCATTCTCTAATACATATCTAATTGTTTCTAAATTAATAAAATTTAAATAATTCATTGGAGAATTAAATAAAGCATCCGTTATTAAAATACTAATATCATAACTATTTATTATTTCATATTTCTTTAAATATTCCAAACATTTTTGTATCCCTGTAAATTCATATATATTATTATTACCCTTAAATATTTTACATATGTCTTTATATTCAATTAATTCATCTTTTACATTTTCATTATTATTTATTAAATAAATATCAAAATCATTTTCATCCATTATTTTTATAAAAAAATTATAAATATTTCTTACAACATTGTGATTGTTATAACAATTTAATAATATTACTATTTTCATTATTAAATAAATATTTAAATATCTTTAAATTTATTAACTATTAAAATATCATTATCTGAAATTATATTTCCATACATTTTATAACAAGTCTTATAATTTCCAATATAATCTACATCCTTATACTCTTCATCAAATAATATTATTGATTTTTTTTTATTATCTTTATAATAATCTTTTTTTATTATTAAACAATTATTTAATTTTATTACATCTTCAAATGTTAATCTTTTAATTCTACAATCTTTATAAAAAACAGTATATGTTTCCATCATATTTATTATTTAATATATTGAATAAATTTAATTTTCAATTTTTTATATGATTTTAATAATTCAACTCATCTAAACTCCATTTAATATTATCTATTTTATTTTTATTATCATTTTTATCATTCTTTAATTTTTTAACATCGTCTTCTATTGATATTATTTTGTTATTTATATTATTATCATTAACTACACTTTTATTTATCATATTTTTACCATTGTAAATAGCAGTATTCATAATATTTAATATTGAATTATATAATCCTTTAAATTGAATTTTACCTTCATCATCTACTAACGAAAAACAACTTCTTAAATATAATAAATCAATAGCATTATCACTTGTATTTTTCCACATTTCATTCACCAATTTAAGTTCTTCTTCATCATCTTTATCAATATCTAAAATTTGAATTATACAATTCCTCATTACTTGACGCATTACCCTTTTTTTATCTCCATCTATCCATTTATTTCCATCATAATATTTTATTTTATTTCTATTCATATCAGTTATATATAATAAATGATTTTCAGGTTTTTTTTCATTAACATAATATGTTTTTATAAATTCTTCAACTACTAATTCATAAATATTTAAATTACTTTTTAAATATTTTATTCTATCTTTCTTTGATATTTTTATTTTATCATATACATTTATATTTTTCTTCTCCTTTTCCTCTTTAATTGATTTTTTCAATACTTTTACATCCTTAGTAATCTTCTTATTTTTACTTTTTAATATCTCTATCTCTTTTTTAAGTTCTTCAATCTTATCATTTTGTTCTTTATTTATATTATTTTGTTCTTCAACTTTATTATTTAATTTTTCAATTTTACCATCTTGTTCTTCAATTTTACCATCTTGTTCTTCAATTTTATCACTTAATTCTTCAATTTTATCATCTTGTAAGTTATTTTTATTTTCAATTTCTTTAATTCTATTATTTAATTTTTTAAGTTCTTTATGGTTATTTTTTCTTTCTTGTTTAAGTTCATATTCATTATATACTTTACAATTTTTTAAATGAGAAGACATTTTTGTTTTTTTTGATAATTCTTTATTACAATGAACGCATTTATTACTTTCAATATTCTTATCACAAGGAATTTTTTTATTTTGATGATATGTTAAAAGCCATTTTTTTTTAAATTGTTTATTACATTTATTACAAGTAAAATTATTATCCATTTATATATAATTATTTTATATTTTTTTATTTTTATATTTGATTTTAATAACTAAAAATTAATTTTCTGTTTTCAACACAAATTTCATAAAAATGGTTCTTTTTTTTTTGAAGAACCTTTTTTATGAAATTTGTTAATATTTTACATAACTAAAAATTAATTTTCTGTTTTCAACACAAATTTCATAAAAATGGTTCTTT